>ERZ511473.252-NODE-252-length-112556-cov-5.002054_pt1 | contig 112556 bp, 90 predicted proteins | sample MGYA00374947_ERZ511473 | MGnify/ENA primary metagenome ERZ511473 (study PRJEB26303, sample SAMN06343854) | sediment metagenome | isolation source: hot spring sediment | place: Canada: British Columbia | collected 2012-09-26 ... | reverse complement strand
ACTTGCCAGTGGTTCAGTTTTTCCAATTGGTATAACTACAGTAACATATGAAGTAACCGATGCGGTAGGAAATACAGCTAGTTGCTCGTTTACAGTAACTGTAAACGATACGGAATTGCCTACAATAACCTGTCCAACCAATATTGTTGTAAATAATACACCTGGTACTTGTGGAGCTGTAGTAAATTATACTTCTCCAATTGGAACGGATAATTGTACCGGTGCTATTACTACTAGAACAGCAGGACTTGCCAGTGGTTCAGTTTTCCCAGTGGGTGCAACTACTGTAACTCACGTTGTAACCGATGCATCAGGAAATACAGCTAGTTGCTCGTTTACCGTAACAGTAAATGATACTGAACTTCCAACTATAACCTGTCCATCGAATATAGTAGTAAGTAATACACCTGGTACTTGTGGAGCTGTAGTAAACTATATTGTTCCAACAGGAACGGATAATTGTACCGGTGCTATTACGACTAGAACGGCCGGACTTGCCAGTGGTTCTGTATTTCCAGTGGGAGTAACTACAGTAACTCACATTATAACTGACGCATCAGGAAATACAGCTAGTTGCTCATTTACGGTAACAGTTAATGATACGGAATTGCCAACTATTACCTGCCCTGGTGATATTGTGGTTGATAATACTTTTGGAGCCTGTGCCAGAATTGTGAACTATACAGTTCCGGTTGGTACAGACAATTGTCCAGGTGCAACTACTGTAAGGACAGCAGGGCGAGCCAGCGGAGCAGCTTTCCCGGCAGGAGTAACTACGGTAACATATGAAGTTACAGATGCATCAGGCAATACGGCCAATTGCTCGTTTACGGTAACAGTAATTGACAGCCAGTTGCCGACGATTACCTGCCCTTCTAATATTGTGGTTGACAATACTCCGGGAACATGCGGAAGAGTGGTAACATATACCCCACCTGTTGGCATAGACAATTGTTCAGGAGGATCAACTGTTAGAACCGCAGGACTAGCAAGCGGTTCAGTATTTCCGGTTGGTATAACTACAGTAACCTATGAAGTAACGGATGCATCGGGCAATAAGTCCAACTGTTCATTTACGGTAACGGTAAACGATACAGAATTGCCAACGATAACCTGCCCAACCAATATTGTTGTAAATAATACACCGGGAACTTGTGGAGCTGTTGTTAACTATACTACTCCAATCGGTACAGACAATTGCGCCGGTTCAACAACATTAAGAACGGCGGGACTAGCCAGTGGTTCAGTTTTCCCAGTGGGTGTAACTACAGTAACTCACGTTGTAACCGATGCATCTGGCAATACGGCCATTTGTTCATTTACCGTAACGGTAAATGATGCGGAACTACCAACTATATCCTGTCCATCGAATATTGCAGTAAGTAATGACCCGGGAATTTGCGGTGCATTGGTAAACTATACTTTACCGGTAGTAAGCGATAATTGTCCTGGCACAGCGTTGACAAGAACGGCTGGCCTGGCCAATGGTGCTATATTTCCGCTAGGAACAACAACTGTTACCTATGTTGCTAATGATGCAGCAGGAAATACATCTACATGTTCGTTTGACGTGACTGTAAATGACCTGGAAAGTCCGGTATTAAATTGCCCAGCCAATATAATAATATCAAACACTCCAGGTTTGTGTGGAGCGATTGTAAATTACACAGAACCAGCTGCAACTGATAATTGCCCCGGTGTTACAACTATTAGGGTATCGGGACTGGCAAGTGGTTCAACATTTCCTATTGGAAATACAACCATTACTTATGAAGCCTCAGATGCAGCAGGTCATATATCTACCTGTTCATTTACTGTAACTGTAAATGATACGGAAAGCCCAGTGTTTACTTGTCCGGCTAATATAGTAGTAAGTCAAGACGCCGGTACTTGTGGTGCAGTAGTGAGTTATGTGGTTCCTACGGCAACAGATAATTGTGGAACTGCAACTACTAACTTATTGTCTGGCTTAGGTAGTGGAGCAATATTTCCTGTTGGAGTAAATACAGAAACTTACGAAGCAGTAGATGCAGCGGGTAATATAACAACCTGTTCGATTACCATAACTGTAACTGATACAGAACTACCAACAATAGTTTGTCCGGCAGATATCAATGTAAACAATACAATAGGCACATGCGGTGCTGTAGTTAATTACTCAACTCCGGTAGGATCTGATAATTGTGGAGGTGCAACTACCGTTCGAACTTCAGGTTTAGCCAGTGGTTCTGTGTTTCCTATAGGAGTATCTATTGTAACCTATGAAGTAACGGATGCTTCAGGCAATACAGCCAGTTGTTCATTCAATATTACAGTTAATGATACTGAATTGCCTGTTTTGTCATGCCCTTCGGATGTTGTTGTAAACAATACAATAGGCACATGTGGAGCAGTAGTAAATTATACAGAGCCTATAGCTATTGATAATTGTACAGGTTTAACCCCAACCTTGGTATCAGGATTGGCTAGTGGTTCAGTTTTCCCAATTGGTGCGACGGTTGTAAGTTATGAAGTAGAAGATGCTTCTGGCAACAAAGCAAGTTGTTCGTTTACGGTGACTGTAACCGATACAGAGGCACCTATATTTGCTTGTAATTCTAATATAAGTACTAATAATGAACCAGGTACTTGCGGAGCTGTAGTTACCTATACTTCTCCAGCTGCAACAGATAATTGTTTAGGAGGAGTTGTAATAACTCAGACTGCAGGATTGGCCAGTGGTTCAGTATTCCCTATTGGAGCTACGGTTGTAAGTTTTGAAGCAGAAGATGTATCAGGAAACAGATCTACCTGCACATTTACGGTAACAGTGAACGATATTGAATTTCCTGTATTTAGCTGTCCAGCCAATATATCTATTGACAAAGATGCAGGTACATGTGGAGCTACTGTAAATTATACTACACCAATTGCAACTGATAATTGTGCTGGCCTAACAACTACTATGATAGCCGGCTTTGCAAGTGGCGATGAGTTTCCGGTAGGCACAACAACAGTAACCTATGAGGCTGAGGATGCAGCAGGAAATAAATCTACCTGTTCATTTACAGTAACAGTTAATGATGATGAAGGTCCTTCTATTATATGTCCTTCTGATGTAGTTGTATCAAATGATCCAGTAGTTTGCGGAGCTTTTGTCAATTATAGTATACCTGTTGGGACAGATAATTGTGGTGGTGTAAATATAAATTTACTATCCGGATTGGGTTCAGGAACTATATTCCCGGTAGGTATAACCACAGAAACCTATGAAGCAGTAGATGTAGTCGGTAATACAACATCTTGTTCATTTACGGTGACAGTAAATGATACCGAGCTACCGGTACTTAGCTGTACTTCTGATATAGTAGTTTCAAATGATCCTGGCAATTGTGATGCAGTAGTGAACTATGCCGTACCTTTAGCTACAGATAATTGTGGAACTGTAATTCCTGCTTTAGTGGCAGGTTTGCCTAGTGGAGCAACATTCCCTGCCGGAGTTACGACTGTTGAATATGAAGCAGTTGATGTAGCCGGCAATAAGGCTACTTGCACATTTTCAGTTACTGTAAATACTATAGTAGTACCACAGGTTTCATGTCCGAGTGATACAATTGTTGATGAAGAATCAGGGTTATGTGGTGCAATAGTAAATTACGCAGCTCCATCAGGAACGGGTGATTGCTCTGGAGTATCAACCACAGTTTTGGTTTCCGGATTAGGTTCTGGTGCGTTGTTTCCTGTAGGAGTAACTACAGAGGTTTATGAAACTACAGATGTTTCGGGCAATACCAGTATCTGTTCATTTACGGTAACGGTTATTGACAATACATTGCCAACTATTGTGTGTCCTAACGATACTGTAATATATAGCGAAGCAAACCAATGCGGAGCTTTATACAACTATTCATTGCCTGTAAGTTCTGATCTTTGCGGAGGCACCATCACCAGTTTACTATCAGGACTTGGTAGTGGTTCTGTTTTCCCGATAGGTGTGAATGTTGAAGAATATGCTGCTTATGATTTAGTAGGCAATAGTACAACTTGTTCATTTACGATAACGGTTTCTGATACTATTTCACCTGTTATTATTTGCCCTGACGATGTTGAGGTAGAATTAGATTCTGATTTGTGTGGTGCATTAGTAACCTATGCCTTCCCGATAGCTACAGATAATTGTCCAAATATAACAACAGTATTGCTTGATGGATTGGGTGCCGGTTCTACTTTCCCGGTTGGTATTACTTTAGAAGAATATGGAGTTTATGATGCTGTTGGGAATCTTTCTACTTGTAGCTTCAAAGTTACAGTTACCGATTCGAATGGGCCTGCCATTATCTGTCCGAATGACACCATAGTAGCAAGTGATGCCAATCTATGTGGAGCTATGGTAGATTACGCTGTTCCTATTGGCAAAGAATATTGCAGTGGCAATTCGACAACCGTATTGCTTGATGGATTAGGTACCGGATCAATATTCCCGAATGGCGTGTCTACGGAAGAATATGCAGTGTTTGATGCGGTTGGAAATATGCAGTCCTGCTCATTTACCATTACTGTAAAAGATACTGTTGGTCCGATATTGACTTGTGTAAATGATATTGTTGAATGTTTTACTTCTACAACGCAGGTAATTGTTTATAATACACCTACAGCAACAGATGGCTGCGGCAATGTAACAGTAACTCAAACTGTAGGTTTACCAAGTGGGTCGATATTTCCGATAGGTACTACTACTAATACTTTTGTAGCCAAAGATGAAAGTGGCAATGAGTCTATCTGTACGTTTACTGTAACAATTACAGATCAACCAACGGCTACTCTGGAAGAAATAAACACCTGTATTGAGGCAGCAGAATTCCCATTAACCGGTGGCCTGCCTGCAGGAGGAGTTTATGAAGTAGAAGGTGTAAAAGCGGATTCGTTTAACCCTGCTACATTTGGGGTGGGTAGCTTTGATTTGAAATATATTTATAAATATGGCAATGGTTGCGAAAGCTCAATTTCTACCAAAATCAATGTTTACAGAGATGTAAAAGCTACACTTGAACCATTTGATAAAGAATACTTGAGTGACGATGAAGAGTTTGAACTAAGCGGAGGACAACCAGCCGGCGGGGAGTATAGAGGAACAGCAATAACAGATAACAAATTCTATCCTAAAAATGCTGATATAGGACAAAATGCTGTAATCTATACCTACATAGATAATGGAGGATGTAGATACTCTGCAACCGGGTATATAACCGTGGTTGAATCTAAAGATGTTGTAGTGTACAACACCTTTACTCCTAATGGCGATGGAATGCACGATACCTGGGAAATTAAGAATATTCATAAATACCCTGGTGCCCAAATAGAAGTATACAACCGTTGGGGAACCAAAGTATACGAAAGCTCGAATTATAATAATAATTGGGATGGTGATAACCTGCCGGATGCTACCTATTTCTACATAGTAGATCTTAAAACAGGTGAAAAACCATTTACAGGTACATTAACTATTATCAGATAAATAGTATGAAAAAGTATTTTTTCTTATTGCTCGTGTTGGTGTTTGGGCAGGCTGCGTTTGGTCAGCAAAGATTGCAATTGTCTCAGTATATGCTGAACTATTATCTGATCAATCCGGCTGCTACCGGTATTTATGAAAGAGCGGATGTAAAACTTGGGTATCGCAAACAATGGGTAAATATTCCCGGAAGTCCCTCAAGTACTTATTTTACCGCACATGGAAAATTGGGTAAAGCCCCACTGGAAGGAATTAATTTGCCTAATAGTGGTTCAGAATACAGCGGACATGGAGTAGGTGTTAATTTTAGTATGGATAAAGTTGGACCAACACGTATTAATAGCTTTTTTCTTTCCTATGCCTATCATTTGTCTATTTCTGAAGATATAGATTTATCGCTGGGTGTTTCTCCGGGTGTAATACAATACAGATTGGATCGGGATTATATCAACCTGCCAGATAAAGACCTGGACAACACAATTAACAACAGATTAAATACAGTAAAACCAGATATAAATTTGGGAGCCTGGATGTTTAGTGATGATTTTTTTGTGGGCTTGTCTACCTTTCAAATGTTGCGCAACAAATTTAATTATTCTGATGGCAGATGGGATGATGTAGAGCGTATGCGTATTCATTATAACCTAACTGCCGGATACAAATTTGAAAAAGATGAAATCGATATTATACCTTCATTTTTGGCAAAATATGTACAAGGCGCACCAGCGGCACTGGATCTTAATTGCCGTGTAACCTATCAGGACATGTATTGGGGTGGTTTGTCGTATAGAATTAATGATGCAGTAGTAGCAATGTTAGGCTTGCATCTTAACAATACGTTTAGTTTTTCATATTCTTATGATATCACAACATCGCATTTGAGCAAGTTTAGTAGCGGTTCACATGAAATTATGCTGGGATGCAGATTGCCATTTAAAGCCAAAGGAAGAGATATATTCTTTTAAACTACGAAGTGTTTTGTAGCTATATAAATTAATTAATAAGTATGGAGAAATTTACCTCAATTTGGTCGGTCGATTAGTTTTTACTTTCAGCTTTTTTGTCAAAAACATTAAACAATACCCCACCCATCAGAGCACCATATAAAATACTGCTTACAGGGTTTGAAGTAATAGCACAGGTTCCTGAAATACATCCTACCTGTTGGTAATAGATATATCCACCAATAGCTCCTAATACTACACCAACGATTGTGAGTATATGTTTTTTGAAAATTGCAGTCATAATTGGTATTTTTTAATGGTTATTCTTCGTGGTATGTATGGTATAATTCAAGACAAAATTGAAGTTTGCCATATTTACTTTGTTAAAAATATAATTGTATTGCCCGTAAGTTTTACCTGCATTTAGTTTAGCAGCCACCAAAAGCTGAGCTTGTAATCCTTCCAAATTGCCACCAAAATTATAGCGTATATCTGCATTGATCTGGTGATAAGAAGGCATTCCATATTTATTGAGTCTGTAGTTGGTTACATCAGGCAAATTATAATAACCGTAACCTAATCCGGTAGCTAGTTTTTTATTCTGCCAATTAGAAACATATTGCATCGAAAATGCATGTACATTTCCAAAGCCTTCATTTCTTTCGCGTGGCATAAAGGTATAAAATGCATCGCGTCCCCATTCTCTAGGCATCAGAAAGCGACCATCGTCAGTAATATGTGTATAGTTTGCGGTAATGAGGTGTTTTTTTACTTTTAACCCTGCACGAGTACTTACAACCTGTGCTTTTTTCTGATTTTGGTAATATGCATGTTCCTGATTTTGGTTTCCACCCTGGTTAAGTCTGTGTTGAATATGGTATTGCAGACCAAATACAGGAGATATATCATTCTCAGGAATGTAATCAGCCTGAATTAAACTGGTATTAAATATATTATCTACATACAAATTAAATACTTGCATGGTCAGTTTTTCATTGGGTTTATAAAACACCTGAGCCAATCCAATACCTTTGGTATGCTGATGTTCTGCATAATCGGCTTTTTCGCCATTGGTCTGCACACCTTGTGCATATACGCCAATGGAATTTCCTATGGTGTAAAACTTAACTGTACTTCTGGGTGAAATATCGTTTAGAAACCCTGCGTTAAATTGCAATTTTTTAGTGGGCTTCATTTCAAACCAGATTCCCTCTTCTACAGTTGGACGCATTCTTCCATCCTGAGGATTAATATATGGAGTATTTAGTTCTAATCGACCAGCGTTTATAAACAACCATTTATGCTCATAACTTAAACTAAGTTCTTCCAGCCTATCCAGATCTTCCCTGTTTTTGGGGTTTTCAATATCAAATAGTTCTAATTCATATCTATTGTACTGATTAGACAATCGATCTTGTTTGCTAAGATCACTGGAGAATAAATTGAATATAAAGAAACCTCCAAATTCTAAATGAAAACCTTTCCAACTGCCACTTCGATAGTGCATACCGGCACCTGCTCCATTTGCATAATAGTCGGTCAGGCCACCTTGGTTTAGCGTAGTCATAAAGAAGTTTCTACCATGCAGTTTGAGCGTTCCGGATTTTAAGGCGTCTTTGATCGAATGGTATTCGGTCGTGTCCTTATGATGGGGTTCATGCTGTGCGTAGGCGAAGTTTACCATTATCACCAGTATGATTAATTTGGCTAGACTTTTCATGTTGTATGGTTGTACGAATTGTCATTGGTAAATTGAAAACCTGAGGTATAAACTTGATCCGGATTGGTTATTGGTGTATAAAACAATTTATACACCAATAACCTTTTGATCAACAATTTAGCATCTATAAATCACAACATACATTAATGTGGCAATTTATCTCTGAAATATCCATAAACCCAAGTACCCGCAATTGCACTAATCAGGGTAATTACGATAACCGTTGCACCAGAGCCTATTTGTGCAAACAATGGCCCCGGACATGCACCTGTAATAGCCCAGCCTAAACCGAATATCAACCCACCATATATTTGACCTTTGTTAAAAGTTTTCGGAGTGAAATGTATTGCCTCGCCATAGAGTGTTTTGATATTGAATTTTTTGATTATCCAAACAGACAAGGCTCCTACAACTACGGCACTACCTATAACTCCATACATATGGAAGGACTGCAGGCGAAACATTTCCTGAATTCTGAACCAGCTGATTATTTCAGCTTTTACAAATACGATCCCGAAGAGCGTACCCACAATCATATATTTTAAGTTGTGATACCATTTATGCTGCAGTTCACTTTCGTTGGTACAGATAGCATCTTGATGACGAATTTGATTTTCTGATTTATTGTTAGTCATATTCTTTTTAGCTTAAAGTGAAAGGATAAAGGGAAGTATGAAATTAGCCATGATAAAACCTCCCGCCATAAAGCAACAAGTTGCTATAAGCGAAGGCCATTGCAGGGTAGACAAGCCCATTATGGCATGCCCACTGGTACAACCGCCGGCATAACGTGTACCAAATCCTACAAGCAACCCTCCTACTACCATCATTATAAATCCTCTTAGGGTAAACAGATTGGTCCAGTTAAACAGATCCGCCGGAACCATATTTTCAAAATTGTAAATCCCGTACGTTTCAAGTTCAGCTATTAATTTGGGGTTCAACTCGATTACATCAGGATTTGACAAATACATAGTTGCTGCAAAGCCCCCAATTGCTATTCCTATCACGAAAAAGAGATTCCAAATTTCTTTTTTCCAGTCGTATTGGAAAAACTTAATGTTAGCGGGTATACAAGCTGCACAAATGTGTCTGAGCGATGAGCTGATACCAAAAGACTTGTTACCTAAAATTAACAATGCAGGTACAGTAAGTCCGATTAATGGCCCTGCCACATACCACGGCCAAGGCTGTTTTATGAATTCTATTATGTTCATGTTTTTTATGAGTTTGGAGATAGGAGTTCGAAGGAAGTTCAAAGTTTAGGAGTTTAAAGTTCAAAGTGAGATTTTCTTTAAACTTTAAACTCTTTACTTCCAACTTTACTTACAATTAATATTTTTCCAGGAACCTTTATTTTCTATATTCTTGAAACCTGCAGATCTTAACAATGATTCTGCATGCGAGGCTCTATTGCCGCTACGACACACCAATACAACCTTTTCGTAAGTTTTTAGGCTGTTTATCTTGGACGAAAATTGGTCTAATGGATAATTTACAGAGCAATCTGCGTGACCATCGTTTTTCCATTCGTCCGTTGTTCTTACATCTACTACTATAGTTTTTTCGTTGGTTGCCATAACTTCTTTGTTTTGTTGTGCATTGCTGCAGGATACTGCTCCTGTTAGCATAAAGAGACCAAATAGTTTTTTCATATTTAAAGTTTGGAGTTTGAGGTGAGGAGGCTGGAGTAAAGCCTGGAGATTTTTTTTCTCCACACTCCCAACTCCACACTCCCAACTTTTAACCTTTCATTACTTTACTCTGACAAACAAAGTCAGTACGTGGACAAGAGGTTTTAGCAATTGCACCAAAACCGCCCTCTACTTCCGTAAAGTTTCTATAACCTCGAGCCTGAAGTATAGAAGCAGCGATCATACTTCTGTATCCGCCAGCACAATGAACATAGAAATGCTCCTTAGGATCAATATCACGAATCCATTCGTTGATATAAGCCAATGGTTTGTTATAAGCATCTTCCACGTGCTCGGCAGTATATTCACTTTCTTTACGAACATCAATTACTTTGTCTTCCTTCACATTTACCTTATCGGCAAAAGTTTCTGCACTAATCCGGTTTATGGAATCTGTTTCTTTACCCGAATCTTTCCAGCTATTAAAACCACCTTTTAAATGACCTAAGATATTATCAAATCCAACACGACTAAGTCTGGTTACAGCTTCTTCTTCAGTGCCTGGTTCTGTTATAAGTAGTATTTCCTGCTTTACATCGGCTATCATGGCACCTACCCATGGGGCAAAGTCGCCTTTTAGACCAATATTTACAGACTGAGGTACAAATTCCTGATAAAATTCCGTATTAGTTCTGGTGTCTAATATCAATGCACCGGATGTTTCGGCCACCACTTCAAATTCGTCAGCAGTCAATGCTTTCATACCCTGATTCAACACCTTGTCAAAACTTTGGTACCCTTTTTTATTCATGGCTACATTCATCGGAAAATACGCAGGTGGCGGTAGCAAACCGTCAGTTACTGCAGCTACAAATGATTCCTTGTCAGGTTGATTTAAGGCATAGTTTGTTTTTTTCTGATTGCCTAGTGAATCTACCGTTTCTTTCATCATGTTCTTACCACAGGCACTACCGGCACCGTGTGCAGGATACACAGTAACATCATCAGCTAATGGCATGATTTTACTCATTAAGCTCTCATATAAGTGACCAGCCAGATCTTCTTTGGTAAGATTTGCAGCTTTTTGAGCCAAATCCGGCCTGCCCACATCACCCAGAAATAAAGTATCTCCTGTGAAAATGGCCTGATCTCTGCCATTTTCATCTTTTAGCAGATAAACAACACTTTCCATGGTATGACCAGGAGTATGAAGCAAAGTGATAGTGATATCGCCAATGTTGAATACCTGATTGTCTTCTGCTACTATAGCATCAAATTCGGGCTTGGCAGTAGGTCCATATACGATTTTTGCACCCGTTTTTTCTGCAAGGTCCACATGTCCGGACACAAAGTCGGCATGAAAATGTGTTTCGAATATGTATTTTATAACAGCATTATCGGATTTAGCCTTTTCGATATAAGGATTAACCTCACGCAATGGATCAATAATGGCTACTTCGCCTTTCGATTCGATGTAATATGCCCCTTGAGCTAAACATCCCGTATATATTTGTTTTATTTTCATAATTGTATGATTTTTCGTAATTAATTATTATTAAGATTTTTACAGAAACAGTTCTTTAATAAAGATAAACAAGCCAAGTACTAGTGTAAACCAACCAAATGCAGGTTTCAGTTTTTCGCTTTTTACATATTTGGATGTGTATATACCAATTGCCAAACCTGCTATAGCGAATCCGGTAAAGGCTAATAGAAATTGCCAGTCTATGGCCATGCCTGCTGCTACGTCACCGGTAAAACCAATAAGCGATTTTGCTGCTATAATCATTAAGGAGGTACCTACAGACACCTTCATAGGCAAACCTACAAGCAGCACCAGAGCAGGTATGATAAGGAATCCGCCGCCGGCACCTACAAATCCTGTTAAAGTACCTACAACAATGCCTTCCAGTATTATTAGCGGGTAATTGAATTTGATTTTATCGGGGCTGAATTCATCATCGCTAACTTTAGGCACAAAACCTTTTTTGATCATTGAATAGGAAGATACCACCATCAGTGCGGCAAATACCAGCATAATCAATAATTCTTTGCTGATGTCGAAAACTCCAATATTTGCAATATGTTCAGGTATTACCGGCATCAGATAACTTCTGGTTAGGAAAACCGCCAGAAATGACGGTATGGCAAAAACCACTGCAGCACGGTAACATAATTTACCTTTTCTGAGGTAACTAATAGCACCAGCCAATGCTGTAGCACCTACCACAAATAGTGAATATGCTGTGGCATTAAGCGGGGTATATTGTAATACATAAACCAGTACCGGTACAGTAAGAATGGAACCACCACCACCGATAAGCCCCAGCGAAAGTCCTATTGCAATTGCTAATATAAAACCAAGGATTTCCATATATTGAAATATTTAAATATGTTGAAATTTAGATATGTTAGAGTAAATTTTTTTTTATTCGCAATCGCACTCAGATACGCAGGCTAATATTTGTATAATCTTCTTTTCCTTAAGAGAATAATATACATTTTTTCCATCACGCTGAGATTGTAAAATCTTTTTGTCCTTCATACTGATAAGATGGTGCGATAAGGCAGCCTGTTCTATATTAAGTGCTTCCTGCAATTCACCAACGTTCATTTGCTCGTTCTGGTCAAGTAATTCAACTATAGACATTCGGACAGGATGGGCTATCGATTTAAGCACAGTACAGGCTTTTTCAAGCTGTTCGGCACTTATTTTCTTTTTAGTTTCTGTACTCATGATTTATTTAATTTAGTGTTCTTTTTTCTTTCATTTAAAACACAACGGCAAATATATGTGAAAAATTTCATATATAAAAAAATAAATATGTTTTATTGATAAAAAATATCCATGTATTACTCAATCCTATAATCATAATAGGAAGTAGTTGAATTCTTAATCAGAATACTTGCCCCCTACTTTGTTTGTGTGAATAAAAAATTTGCCATATAAATAATCTATGAGCGATATTTTAGAAACAATGGTATTCAGAATAGATCCCTCCTATTCTACCAATAGAAACCTCAACAACAATCAAATTTCTGTATAAATATTACATTTTTTCATAGAAAATATCCAATAATAATAAATCATCAAAATACTCGAACAAAAAGCAAAATTAGAAATTTTATAAAAATTCTTTATATTTAACAATTGATAAGTATCTCATTTTTAGAATTTATTAATAAGATAACAAAAATGACTAGACTCTTACAGCCGCATTCAGCATGTAGATCACGTACTCAAACCTGTGTTATACACGTATTTTTATTACTAATTCCTTACATAACCCAAAGCCAGTGTTCGAACAATAAACCAACAATTCTAGAAACTTTTGGAGCAGGTATTCCTCGATACAGTAATGCCACACCTGCCAACTTTGGATTCTCAACAACTTATTTGCAAGAAAATGGAACAACAGGCGGTGCTCAAACTAATGACGGTGAATTTTCCTTTATAAATTCCATAAATGACTATTGGAATGTATGGCACAGTGGTGCTACAGATCATACCGGTGATCCTGGTGGATATATGATGCTGGTAAATGCCAGTTATGATCCGGGCGAGTTTTACAACGATACTGTATCAGGATTATGTGTTGGAGTTACCTACGAATTCTCTGTATGGATGGCCAATCTGGACAAATTACCCGGGCGTATTAATCCTAATGTAAAATTTGAAATACGAGATGCCGACACTGATGCATTAATTGCAGATTATGTAACCGGAAATATTACTTATTCCAATGCAATGACCTGGCGAAAATATTCCTTAACCTTTGCTTCTACTACAGACAAAGTTGTTCTTCTCCTAATTAATAATAACCCCGGCGGATCAGGAAATGACATTGCACTGGATGATATAGCTTTTACTCCTTGCATACCTCAGTATACTATAGATATAAAAAACAAGTTCTGCTACGGCGAGACAATGCAATTTAAAACTATTAATACCGGTTCGGGCTTTGCAAGTCCTGATTATCAGTGGCAAAAGAAAAATAGTACTTCATGGACAGATCTTAGCAATTCTTCAATCTTTACCATAAATAACGCCACACCAGCTGATAGTGGCTGGTATAAACTTATAGTTGCAAATTCCGGAAATCTGAATTTCCCTGCTTGCCGAAGTGAAGACTCCATATTTATAGATGTATATCCGCATTTAGTACCGGGCAGTATAGGTTCAGATCAAAATATCTGTTTAGGAACCAGTCCACAGCCATTTACCAATCTGCTTAGCCCATCTGGCAGTGATGAAAACTTTACCTACACCTGGGAAAAATCTACTGACAAGAATACCTGGACTTCTACAAACACAAATGGACTTAATTTTACTGAAATAAATACTCTGTCTGTTGCTACTTATTATCGCCGGCAAGTTACAACAACCTGCGATATAGGATACTCTGACACAGTTTCTGTATCAATTACACCCGAAGTTAACCCGGGAGAAATAGAAACAGATCAGCAACTTTGCAATGGCAAATCACCTGCAATTTTCACTGAAAAAATAGCTGCAACAGGAGGATTTACTCCCTATCAATACCACTGGGAATATTCAGATGACAACCTAACCTGGATTCCAATTTCAGGAACAAATACCACAACTTACCAGTCGCCAGATATTACCAACGACCGCTGGTTTCGCCGAAATATAAAAGATTCAAAATGCGCAGCTACAATTGGCAAATATTCAAATTCGGTAAAACTAACATTCATCAGCGCACAAGAGCCAATAGTAAAAGACACCACATTATGTCAGCAAAACAACTTTCTAAGTCCAGGCGCAAACGGCACTAACTTAATTTGGTATGCGACAGCTTCATCCACTACAGGCAATACTACAGTACCTCCATTAGAACTTTCTGAGCCAGGAACTTATACCTATTTTGTAAGTCAGACTGTTGGGGGCTGTACAAGTCCCAAATCGCAATTTTCTATCATAGTCACTCCAAAACCAAAAGTAAAAATAACCGGAGGTGATATTTGCGATGGAAATTCTGTAACACTAACTTCTGAAATAAGTAATTTCACTGTAACACTATCCTATATATGGAGCCCTGCTATTGGACTTTCCGGAACTACTACCAGTTCGGTTTCAGCAACACCAGGCCAGACCAGCCAATATACCTTAACAGTAAAGGATGGCAACCTTTGTTCTGCAGCTGACTCTACTATTGTTGGTGTGACCACACAGCCAGTAGCTGATATATTACAAAATGACACTACACTCTGTCAGGGTGAATCACTAACTCTCACAGCCTACAACAATCCAATTGCGAACTATACTTATACATGGTATCATAGCCAAAACAATCCAAATCAAATTGAAATAGTCAGTACATCGCCTAATCTGACTATACAAGAAAATGGGTATTATATTGTGGAGGTTAGAAATGATGGATTTTGTCCTCAAAGATCTGTACCCGTATATATTGATATTGAAAAAATAGGAGTTCAGGCAATTGCCAACAAACAGGAACTATATCCGGATGAATGGCTGCAACTTTCAGCAATCAGTTCAGGACCAATTTTAAATTATGAATGGATAAGTACAGAAGGAAACTCTTCCAATCAGGTATTAAACCTGATTCCCGACAAAGATGCTTTGTATACAGTAACTGCCTATGGTAAAAAATGCAAAGCGACAGATACTATTTATGTAAAAAAACTTCCTCCAATTATAATACCTAATGGTTTTAGTCCAAATGGGGATTCAAAAAACGACCAATGGATCATAACTGGCCTGGACAGCTACCCAGATGCAATTGTCAAAATATTTAACAGATGGGGAAGTATAGTTTACGAATATACGAATGGATACTATGAACCCTGGAATGGACTAAGTCGATCAGGTCTGGACTTACCATCGGCAACTTACTATTATGTAATAGAGGTAAAAGACACCAGGAAACAGACATTCAACGGCTCAGTAACTATTCTAAAGTAAATTTCTCCAGAATATTTGACTATGAAGAAACCTTTACTCCTGTTGGTAGCTATCTTGCTAAAATTTAATGTTCTAGCGCAACAAAATCAGCAGTATTCGCAGTACATGATCAATCAGTTTGTGCTTAATCCTGCTATAGCTGGTACAGAAGGTTTTATAGATGTGTATTTAGGATACAGAAATCAATGGACAGGATTTGAAGGAGCACCGGTTACTTATTATATCTCAGGACACAAAACCATAGGCAAGGAAAGCAAATTCATACATAAAAAGAAAAGTAATAAATACTGGCATGGTGTGGGTGCGCAACTATACAGAGACCAAACAGGGCCATTATATCGTACAGCATTTCTGCTAGCCTATGCTTATAATACTCCGATTTCCAGTAAAGCCAGACTTTCTGTTGGTAGTTTTTTTGGTTTTAAGCAATTACAATCGAACTCAGCCTACTGGAAAAACATTTACGACCAGACTGATGAACTATTTACCAGAGACCTAAGTACTGGATTTACTCCGGAAGTGCAATTGGGAGCTGTATTGTATCACCCTCATTATTTTGTAAACCTGTCTGTACTGCCAGTATTAAACAATCCTATTGACTACAGTGGTTTAAGGCCTGAAGAGGCAAACCATTTCGGGCGCTACAACAGACATTATTACTTAAGTTCTGGCATCAGACTGGAACCCAATAAATACATCAAATTTATTCCTTCAATAATGCTGAAATACGTTCAGAACACACCTGTTTCCCTGGATCTGAATTTAAAAGTAAGTCATGAAGACTTGTTTTGGTATGGTTGCTCGTTCAGAGCTATGGAGTCTGTAAATCTTTTTGCTGGTTTAGGAATTGCAAAAAGATATTCGGTAAGTTATGCCTTTGAATGGTCCGTAACGGCTATCAGAAAATACAATTACGGTACGCATGAAATCATATTGGGCTTACAAGTGCCTCCACCCAAAAAGATCGTTTGCCCTTCTAAATATTGGTAATTTGAATTCAGTATATTCTATTCAGATCAGCTAATTCTTTCTACATCAACTTCCAATGACAATACCTGATCGCCGGAACCAAATACAATACCTTTTACCGGAGCTATATCCTGATAGTCACGACCATATGCAATCACAATATGCTGAAATGCAGGCAATAAACAATTGGTAGGGTCAAAATCAACCCAGCCTATACTTGGAAAATATATAGATACCCAGGCATGTGAGGCGTCAGAACCAACCAGTTTAGGTTTATCAGGTGGCGGCAAAGTTTCTATATATCCGCTTACATATCTGGCCGGCAAGCCCATATTTCGAACGCATGCAATCATAAGATGTGCAAAATCCTGACATACACCACGTTTAGCCTTTAACACAGTTTCAACAGGTGTATTTATTGTGGTAAATCCGGGAGTAAATTTAATTTCATTAAATATTCGTTGCATCAAATCAAAGCAGGCATCCCATAATGTTGCCCCCTTTGGAAAAGAGATTTGAGCAAAATCGCGAATTTCCTTTTTGTAAGGTACAAAATTGGAAGGCAATATAAACTGAACCAAATCCTCCTGAAATTCTGCATCTTCAATCTCAAGACACGCATCTTCCCAGAGCATTAAACTATTTTGTGCCAGTTCCTGAAACAGATGATGCTGTATAACAACCTCACTTTCAGAAACAATCTCCAAATTAGAATGTACCTTATATATTGAAAAGAAAAGTATATTATTTCCAAAAAAGTCTTTCCTATTAGAAGTTTCATCCGGTTCAGGTGTAATAAGTATTTTTGATGAAATAACCTTCTGACTCGAAGTTTCAATAAGCCCTAAACACAGTCTGTTGTGACAAACATTTACCGGTCCCTGATATTTGTATTTCGTGGTATGTTTTACTTTATATTTCATGCTGCCTTAGATCAACTATCGAAAATTATATTTCAAAACCAATGTCTGATTTTGAACCCTGATACTGGTATGTAGTATGACTAAAGTACATTGCATTAAGCTTATCAGAAATTGAATAAAGCAAATTATTTAGTTTTTCACATAAAGCCTCCAGCTCTATCCGCTCATTTGTTTCAGGATTTATCTTTATAAGTTTATCTACGGTCGACAACCTTAAAACACTATACATCTCAAATACATATTTGTGCAAAGTATTTTCAAATAGTTCACTATGCTGAGGTAGTTTTTGAGAAAGTTCTAATAAAGTTTCCAGTTGGATTAAAAGTGATGAAGGGTTTTGTTTGTTAAAAAACAAAATATCAAATACGGAAGCATAATCTAAATGTGATCGGTATACAGAACGATAATTGCTTAAATTTTGATTGCTGATAAGGATAGCCTCAAGTATTTTATGTGATTTATTTTCAGAAAAATACAAGGTTAACAATGAGTTATACTGGCATAAATCCAGCATTATATTTTCCAATAATTTGCCAAATTGATACAAAACCCAACCTTCATCTCTGTACATACTATCCAGATTCATACCCGAAAATCCCTGCAAGCTAATATTTAGCTGATCAAGTATAGCAAGGACTTGTCTAAGATCTTTGGGTTCGAGCAAACTTAGTTGTTTGCCCAGCATTTCCATGTCATCAATTACACGCCAACTTTCAAACGACCATCGATTCCTAACTGAATACATGGCACGTAACAAATTATTAAGGGTGTAGGGTATACTTCCCATTTTTGAAGGGTTGCAAATTACCTGATGCAGTTCAGGAAAAGGATCTTGCAGTATATCCTCATTTTCGGTATCTAAAAAGCCGGGAAATGTAGCCGTAATATGTGTAATAGCTTTTAGAAGAGCCATATTTGATTCATACTCCTCTTTATTGATAAAACTTGATTGATTCAGGTTCCGCATAGCGATCCTGATAAATCGTGAAGTTTTTAGTATTCGTTGCGAATACCTTCCAACCCAATAAATATTTTCAGCAGCAATACTAGGTAGAACATTGCGCTTTTTAAGTTCATTCGTTATCAGAATTTGGTGTTTATTATCAACTTCGGATTCTTTACGTTCAACCCAGGTATCTTTAGATATACCTCCATCCTGATTAGAAACCAGAAAAACATCTTTTTCCGGCGAGCAACGGGTAAGTCCGCCAGGCATGGTTACACAGCCGTCTTTTGTAGATACCAGATAAGTCCGAAGTACTGCCAGACGAGGTTCTAACTGACTGTTTTTAAATACTGGTGCAGTTGAAAATCCTACCTCTTCCTGACCTACATATAAATAAGGTTGAGCCTTGATTGATCTGATTAAGTCACTTTTTTGAGTGGATGATAATCTATTTCCAATTACAGTATTAGACCCAATAAGCCTGTCAGTTCTTTTAATTACCAGCTTTTCCAGGTTATCGATCACAAAATCCATTTCTTTTTTCTGACCACACCACCAGGTTGCAACCATAGGTAGTAAAGGGGTTTCATTCAGAAAATACTTCATAATATTCTGCATAAAAGCCATTATACCAGTATTTTCCAATATTCCACTACCAATAGGGTTGGCCACAGCTACATTACCATTGCGAATTGCTTCCATTAACCCAGGTACTCCCAAGTGGGAGTCCTCACGCAATTCCAGCGGATCGCAATAGGTATCGTCCACCCTTCTAAGAATTACATCAACTTTCTCAAGACCTTCAATGGTTTTGACCCAAACAAATCCATCTCTTACAACCATATCATCACCTTGTACTAGAGTTATTCCCAAATACGATGCTATATAGGCTTGTTCGAAATAGGTTTCATTTCTAGGACCAGGAGTAAGTAATACTATACGAGGATTTTCTTTGCCATGCGGCGCTATTTGTTGAAGCGCTTTAATTAAGCTTCCAAAAAAATAACTTAACCGGGAGACCTGGTGCTGTTGAAATAATTCAGGAATTGCTCTAATTAAGGTACGTCTGTTTTCAAGAGCATAGCCCATACCCGATGGGGCCTGGGTTCTGTCTTTGATTATCCAAACTTTACCATCAGGTCCTCTGGAAAGGTCAGCACCGTACAACACAAGCTTATGTTTACCGGTATAGCTCAATTTATCACAGGGGCGTAAAAAACCGGAATGTCCATAGATTAATTTGGATGGCAGAATGCCGCTCTTTAATAATCTTCTTTCACCGTAAAGGTCATTAAGTATCAAGTCTAATACATGAGCACGTTGCTCCAGGCCTTTATCAATTACACTCCATTCTTCTGATGAGATAACTAGAGGAATTGGATCAAGCTCCCATGGTCTGTTTAAACCGTTAGGATCGCCATATACATTATAGGTTACGCCGTTTTCCTGTAATAATTTAAAAAGTTCTAGCTGCCTTTTTTCTAATTCTTCGCCACCCAATAAGTTAATATTGTGCAAAAGCCTGTTCCAATGCTCACGAACTTTGTCGTTTCGTCGAAAACATTCATCAAGAATACTTTTATCAGAAAAGTATTCTTGATATTCATTTATATAAAGTTCAGCGTTACGTTGTTTCGTTTTCATTAATTGTACTGTCGCAAATCAAGCGTATTTGGGTATTCCGGGCTAATTTTTACAGCCGGAACCTCAAAGTTAGGAATACTCTCCGATGTCTCTATATATCTTCCTACTGTTTTATTGCCTACAGAAGGTGTATATGTACCCTGTGTATGTCCCTGATTCCAAAAACGACTAATGCGTCTGCCCTCTGCCTCAAATGAATTGACCGGAAAACTATCATAATTTCTTCCGCCCGGGTGCGATACAAAATAAGTGCAACCACCAATTGAACGTTTGTTCCAGGTATCAAAAACATCAAAAACCAGAGGCACGTCCACGCCTAGTGTAGGATGCAGTGCCGAAGGCGGACTCCATGCTCTATATCGTATACCTGCTATATATTCACCTTTTACGGAAGTAGGTTTTAGAGGCACCGCATTGCCATTGCAGGTTATCATATAACGGTCAAAATTGAAATTTTTCACTTTTACTTCAACACGTTCTACGGAAGAATCTACAAACCTTGCAGTTCCACTATTTGAGGATTCCTCGCCCAATACATGCCATGGCTCAATACCCATACGAATCATCAATTCTATATTATTAACCTCTATTTTGCCGTATAGTGGAAACCTAAATTCAAAAAATGGCTCAAGCCATTGTAGTTGAAAATGACATCCTGCTTCCTGTAAATCCTGCACAATTTCTTTCATATCCTCTTCTACATAATGTGGCAGCATGTACTTATCATACAATTCAGTGCCCCATCTTACTAATTTTGCTTTATACGGTTGTTTCCAAAATTTGGCTATCAAAGATCGAATTAACAAAAGCTGAACAAGGCACATTTGTTTATTAGGTGGCATATCAAACCCTCTAAGTTCCAATATACCAAGCCTTCCTGTGGAGCTGTCCGGAGAGTATAATTTATCAATACAAAACTCAGCCCGGTGCGTATTGCCCGTAATATCTATTAGCAAATTTCGAAAAACCCTGTCCACCAACCAGAAAGGAACATCTTTACCTTCAGGAATCTGACTAAATGCAATCTCTAATTCATATAAGGTCTCCTGTCTGCCTTCATCAACCCGAGGTGCCTGACTGGTAGGGCCAACAAACTGGGTAGAAAATAAATAGGAAAGTCCCGGATGGTGCTGCCAATAGGTGATTAGACTTTGCAACATATCCGGTCTGCGAAGAATTGGACTATCTGACGGAGTTCGCCCACCGATGGTAATATGGTTTCCTCCACCGGTTCCGGTATGTTTCCCGTCAAGCATAAATTTTTCGGAACTCAGTCTGCAAAGTTTGGCCTGTTCAAAAAGTGTATCATAGTTAAATACCAACTCAGACCAGCTATTTGCAGGATGAATATTAACTTCCAGCACACCGGGGTCTGGCGATAATGCCAGTTTAGTTATTCTGTTATCAAAGGGTGGTTCGTACCCTTCTATTACCACTTTAAGCTTTAATTTTTCGGCTGCTGCTTCAATGGAAGCTAACAAATCCATATAATGCTCAATGTATTTTAGAGGTGGCATAAACAAGTATATTTTACCATCTCTAAGCTCGATGCATAAAGCCGTTTTAACCACAAATACATCAAACAACAGATCTGCTTCTTCTGTATCTACCTGTTTCGAATTGTCAGTTTCATTCTTTTTTGCATTGTTTTTGGAATGTTTTGCCAGAAACTCTTTGGGCAAAACCTGCTGATCATGCGTTGTAGAATATCTTTTTGCAATTTGTTCATGATATGGCTGCAGTTCAGGCAGTTCCTCAAAAGTGCTACGCTCTACTTCCCGTTGTGTTTTACCAGTCTTAATTTCGGGTAAGGATTTGAGTGGCAATCGAAGTCCCATCGGTGAATTGCCGGGTATTAGAAATAAATGCTTATTTCTAAATTCCCATTTGCTGGAAATCCATTTATTATTCCAATGATTCCATTCTACCGGCAATACAAAACCGACCGGTGTGGTCATTCCATTTCGCAAAACTTCTGCAAGTTTTTTTCTTTCCAGCGAGTCATCTAATTTAGATTTTTCCGGGTCAATATTAATTGGAACTTTTCCTTCTTCCCACAAAAAGTAAAATGCATCTTCATACGCAGGATGTACAAAATCTGAAGGCAAATTGAGAAAGTTGGTCAACTCATTAGCCAGATTTTTGGCATCTTCAATTTTGTGGTTTGATTTTTTTTCACCCAGGTCTAACAAGTCCGGATTTTTCCAGATAGGGTAACCATCTTTACGCCAAATGGCCGAATATTGCCAGCGCGGCAAGGGCTCACCCGGATACCATTTGCCCTGACCTAAATGTATCATACCGCCGGGACCAAACTCTTCTTTAAGATTTTGAATTAATTTGGCACCAAGTACTTTTTTCTGAGGACCATCTGCATCTGTATTCCATTCTTTTGCTTCCATATCATCTACAGAAACAAAGGTTGGCTCCCCACCCATGGTAAGTCTTACATCGCCATCAGCAAATTCTTTATCAATCTTGTTACCAAGTGCATTTATAGCAGCCCATTGTTCTTCCGAATATGGTTTGGTAACTCTTGGGTCTTCATGTATTCTGAAAACTTCATTTTTATAACTAAACTCCGTTTCACAAACATCAGTCATACCAGTAACGGGTGCAGCACTTATCGGATCAGGCGTGCAACATAAAGGAATATGCCCTTCACCGGCAAATAAGCCTGATGTTGGATCCATACCAATCCAGCCTGCACCTGGTATATAAACCTCTGCCCAGGCATGTAAATCTGTAAAATCTGCTTCCGGTCCTGAAGGTCCGTCTATTGCCTTTTGATCGGCTTTTAGTTGAACTAAATAACCCGACACAAAACGTGCTGCCAGGCCTAGATGTCTAAGTACCTGAACCAGCAACCAGGCAGAGTCTCGACAGGAACCTGTTTTTTTTGTTAAGGTTTCTTCACAGGTTTGTACACCAGGTTCAAGGCGCACAGTATAATTTATGTGATTGTATAGATTCTGATTTAGTGATACCAAAAAATCAATAATAGGTACTGGTTTCGACAAATCTATTTTTTTCAACCACTCCATCAGCAATTCACCCTTTTCTGAGGTTTCGAAGTAGGTCAGCAATTCTTTTTTTAACTGGTAGGTGTAGTCAAAGGGAAAATTATCGGCATATTTTTCTACAAAAAAATCAAATGGATTAATCACAATTAATTCTGCAATAACCTCCACCTCAAATCGCAACATTTTGGTTTTTTCCGGAAAAACCACCCTGGCCAGATAATTACCAAATGGATCCTGTTGCCAGTTTATAAACTTCTCTTCCGGTTGAATTTTTAACGAATACGACAAAATTGGTGTACGGCAATGTGGTGCAGGTCTAAGCCTGAATGTATGCGGGGATAAATTGACCGAACGATCATACTCATACGAGGTCTGATGACGAATAGCTACTTTTATTGACATATGAATATTGTTTTAAATCAGCTATAAAATATAGTACTTTTTCAGAATTATGACTACTAAACCTTTAGGTAAATCTTCAAATTATACCAATAACTAAAATTAGTTCATTTATTTAGTCTCTAAATTCTATTTTATCCTGGCAATATTTCAATATCTCAAAGCAAAGGATTATAAATAAAAAAAATTCAATTTATTCTATAGCTCCAAAATTGCATTTTATCTGATCAACCCAATCTGAATCTTAACATTCTGCCCACCTTAAAGGTCTTACTAATAGCAAAAACAGTAAACCATGGGAATCAACTATTTCTGGAAGCAAATTCTAAACTTTCTACATGTTCTGGGGGAATTGGGGCGATTTTCCATGCGATTTTTTACGTCTTTGTTTGTTCCTCCTTTTGAGTTTAAAGAGATATGGAGACAAACCTATAATATGGGCTACAAAACCTTGTTTTTGGTTTCAATTACCATATTTATCATCAGTCTGGTAATTACTATACAACTTACCCCACGAATGGAAGACCTGGGGGCTGTAGCTATAGTTCCCAATCTATTAGCAGTATCGCTAATTAGAGAGGTTGGTCCGGTTATAACAGCGCTGGTTTGCACCGGCAAAATAGGTTCAGGCATAGGTGCAGAACTGGGTTCGATGAAAGTTACAGAACAGATAGATGCCATGGAAGTTACCAGGGTTAATCCCTATAAATATCTGGTTGTTTCAAGGGTTTTGGCAGCCACTATTGCTTTGCCTCTGCTTGTAACATATGCCTTTGCGGTGGGCCTGGCAGGATCTTATATAGCCTATAATATGGAAAGGGACATGAGTCTTACCTTATTCTTTCAGTCGGCATTTACCAATATGGATGTATTTGATATTACACCATCTATTGTAAAATCTGTATTATTTGGTTTTTCTATAGCTATGATAGCCTCCTTTTATGGATTCAATACCAGCCGAGGGGCTAATGGCGTGGGTAAAGCAGCAAATTCAGCGGTAGTAACCACATTTTTTGTCATCTTCTTCATCGATCTGCTTTTTGCACAGATTACACATATGTTAACCTCAAAAATGTAGGCCATGCAGGAAGAAATAATCTCCATTAAAGGCTTAAAAAAATCATTTGGTGAAAACCATGTGCTAAAAGGTATAGATTTATCTCTTCATAAAGGTGAAAACATATCTGTAATAGGCAAATCCGGTTCGGGCAAAACACAATTACTCAGGTGTATTATAGGTCTTGCACCATTTCAGCATGGCGAAATTGAGGTTTTTGGAAAAAAGATCACCAATATCAGCAATAAAGACCTGTACAATATCCGAGGCAAAATAGGCTACTTATTTCAAAGTGGTGCTTTATATGATTTTTTGTCTGTAAGGGAAAATCTGGGATTTGTGCTAAAAAGACAGAAAACACAAAAAAGTAAATCAGAAATAAACAAGCTCATACACCTAAACCTGGAGCGTGTTGGTCTGGAAAATAGTATTGATAAAATGCCTTCTGAATTATCCGGAGGTATGAAAAAAAGGGTTGCTCTGGCACGTACTTTAGTGCTTGAACCTGAAATAATTCTGTACGACGAACCGACCACCGGACTTGATCCGGTAACAAGTAAGGAAATCTATGAGTTAATACTAGAGATGCGCGAAAGCCTTAACATTGCTGCCCTTATAGTTACACATGATATGAATTGTGTGGAAACTACCTCAGATAAAGTACTTTTATTAAATAAAGGAAAATTTGAGTTTACCGGCAGTTTTGAAGAGTTTTCAAAATCTGATAATACATTGGCTAAGGCCTTCTTAAAATAAAGTAAAAGCGTATGCGAAGTGTGAGATTGGGATTGTTTATAGTTGTTGGAGCCATAGTGCTTACCTTCCTGATATTCAAAATGGGTAGCAAATCCAGGTTATTTGAAGGTAGAAAGAAAATCACCGTTGTTTTTACTAATACACAAGGCATAAAAAATGGCAATGACGTTCGATTTTCGGGAGTAAATATAGGTGCGGTCCATCAGATTGAAATCGAAAATGACTCTACGGTAAAAGTCGTACTTTCCATAGACTCAAAAGCAGCAGAATTTATCAAAAAAGATTCGAAAGCCACCATCAGTTCCGAAGGTCTGGTAGGATCTAAATTTGTAGGTATTTCTGCCGGTTCGCCTAACTCTGCCAAAATTGAAGAAGGTGATAGAATAAAAGCCGGAAAACAATTTGAGATTGAGGAACTGCTAAAATCGATCAGCCAGGCGGGTGAAAATGCCAGTCAAATGACTAACCGTTTAGATAGTATGGCTAATAGTATAGCACAAGGTAATGGTGTATTGGGTGCCTTGCTCGCAGATACCATGCTACAAAAAAAGATCAAAAACATAGCCTATTCATTGGATGAAACCGGCAAAAAAACCAATATACTGGCAGAGGATTTATTGACAGTACCTGATCAGATCAATACAATTACCACTAAAGTACAAAGTGTAACAGACACATTGCAGGTAACCAGTTCTAATTCGGTCCGAATATCAAACAATATTGAAGAATTTTCGCAAGGACTTAATAGCGATAGCACTACAGTAGGCAAACTGGTTGGCGATACAGCCATGGCCCAAAATATAGACCAAACCATCAACCAGGTAAATACTACAGCCGAAGATGTGGAAGAAACCAGTGCTAAAGTGCGTAATAATATATTTGTCAGACTTTTTAGCTCTGGCAAAGAAAATAAAGACGAGAAAAACTAAACTTCAAATTGCTGCATGATTCGTTGCAAGGATTAAGTATTTTACCGGGGCCAACATTGTATTTATAAATGAAAAAAATAGCTCAAGTAACTGTATTTTTACCTTTTAATCTATAAAAAGAAATTAGAGCTAATGAATAAAAGATACAGTTGGTCCTTGGTTATTTTGTTATTCCAATGGCTTATTATGCCTCGTACTGGTTATGCATCAGAATTTCTGACGGCTGATGACATTCATATTAACTCTACCTTTAGAGGCAATATCTATGCAGCAGGCAAATCCATTACTGTAGACGATACTCTGACTGGCGATTTGATGGCCGCCGGTATGGAAATTTTAATAAACAATACCATTCACGGCGATTTGACGCTGGCTTCTTACCAAACCTATATCAGAGGTCCAATTCACGGCGATGTAAGAAGTATTTGCGGCAATCTGGAAATTTCAGACCATGTATATGGAGACCTGATAGTTCTTGCAGGCAAAGTCGTAATCAATGAAAATGCTGTAATTCACGGTGATATACTAATTTATGGTAATGGGATAGTAAATTATGGTCTGTTAAAAAAATCCGTAAAGCTAAATGGTAGTGACATAACTTTGCACGGAACCTATGAAGGTCCTGTGGAAATAAATGGCAGCGAGGTATTACTAAACGGAAAATTTGAACAGGCGACTCAATTGATTGCCAAAGAAATTGAGCTGGATGATTCTCTATTAATCCTATATGATTTAACTTATTATAGTGAAGAAGGTAAACAGGATTTTAGTACTTATCTGAGTGGTCAGGCTAAAGCAATCTGGGAACCACAACTAGCCCCTACCCAACCTGAAACAGTGCATGAGGAAAATACCATTTCGTTTTTTGGATATTATAATATTGCTACTCTACTTGGAGCAATACTTGTCATAGCATTTCTGGTGTTTGCCAGCAAAGATACGTTTAGAATTTCAGCCTCCTACCTAAAAAATCATTATATCAATTCAATAGGACTAGGGCTCATAGTGTTTATAACTATACCAATACTTATTGTTTTACTTTTCATTACCCTTATTGGTATCCCAATTGCTATACTTTTGATTTTATTGTACATAACACTTTTCTTATTAAGCCATTCATTTTCAGCCATAGTTATAGCCAATATAATCCAAAATAAGTATGGGCTTAGCTGGAACAAATGGATTTTGACAGCGGTTGCAATTCTTGTCTATTTATTGCTAAAGGGACTGATATATATACCGGTTATAGGCTGGTTACTGTATGTAATAGTTATAATAGCATGTATAGGTGCCATTATGAAGGGTCGAAGACAATTATTAAGAAAAGAAACATTGAGCACCTAAGCGAACAAAACATTGATATGGATATTTAAAAACAATGGAATACAATGACAAAATTTGATGAACTTATAAATGGAGAACAACCTGTATTGGTTGACTTTTTTGCAGAATGGTGTGGGCCCTGTAAAGCTATGGCTCCTGAGTTGGAGAAGGTAGCCCAAAGTTTTAAGGGCAAGGCAAAAGTTATAAAAGTAGATATCGATAAAAATCCTGCTGCTGCATCGCAATACAAAATTATGGGTGTGCCTACACTTATGGTATTCAAAAAAGGACAAATTCGATGGAGACAGTCTGGAGTTTTATCAGCTCAGGTAATTGGGCAAGCCATTCAAAATGAGTTGTAGTTACCTAACATATCTTTATAAAAAATATACTGACCAGTAGATTTCTGAAAGAAAATTTTTACCTGTTTGGTCAGTATATTTTTTTTGAGGATGGTATATATAAATTAGCTATCGGTCTCCTACCAGGACTAATAGTCCTGAGTAGAAGTATCCGATAACCACACACACTTAGTGATTCAGGAAGTTCATCAGATAACCATGGTAATCATAGTAATCCGGATGTTCTATTACACTTACTCTGTCTCCAGCAAACCTAACGATTATGTTTTTTTTAAATTCTTTCATTATTCTTTAGTAAGTTAAAGCAGGATTGAATCGGTATATCCCATTCAATCCTGCTTTATTAGTGGTTTAAAAAAAATTGGATGATTATAAGAATTTAGGTGTGAATACAATTTGCGTCCAGGCCCAGCTGTTGTTTAAAGAAGAATTGGCTCCTGAAGCAGGTTTGATATCTCGCATGGAATCGGTAGCAAACAAATGAGAGTATCCAAGATTCCAGGTTACGCCCTCGGTCAGTTTTTTCACAAATACCAGGTCTATTTCAGAACCTAAGCCTTTGGATACACCTTTATCAGCAGCCATTGCAAAGTAATGTACATGCGCATTAAGACTGCCACCCAATAGGCTAAATTTGGTTTTCAAATAAAGGTCTTGTAAACCTGCGTTGGCATTGGGGTTACCCACATAGAAGTAATCCATATATCCATAAAATGCATGGTTGGTACCAAAGCTCGGATCCCAGGCTTTGTCGTCAGTTTCACCGTTACTGGTTCCTGAAAGGTGGTCATAACCTAAAGTAATAGGTGTAACTTTGGTTTTATAGGTTAGTGCACCGGAGAACATATAAGCACTTTTGTCTTTCGCTAAATATGTACCGCCCTGATAAGAACCTTCTAATTCAACTTTAAGTGGACCAAATTCTTTATTGGTCATTGCCAGGTATGTTTGCATGTTTGAAACACTATCTCTACCTGCTACACCGTTTCCAAATTGACGGGCATCATTTACAATGTATAAGGAAACACCACCTGTGTTAAACTTTTTATTCAAATACAAAAACTCCAAATGTTTGTAGTTACCGGGAGTTACCTGTCCGTTGTAAGTATAACCCACACCGGTTAGTTTTGCAGGCTCCTGCGCATCATTGGGATTTTGGTTAAAAGCACCACCTAAATGCACTTTTAGACCTTTCTTTTCATACATAAACAAAGCCGCATCATGTCTTCTTCCCTGCATTGCCCACTCTAAACCACCAAAAAAACGTTGGTTGTCATACGAAATCATCTGACGGCCTACTTTCAATGCAAACGAACTGTCAAAATTGTATTTACCCCAGGCATCTACTGCACTAAACATCGAATTTGATCTTTTGTAAATCTGTCCGTCAGCACCCCACATTCTAATATCCTGAAGCGTAATTTTAACTTCATATTTTTCTGCCGTATAACCACCGGATAGACGAGCTCTCTGTTCAACAAAAAATGCAGGATCAGCACCACTTGGCAGAGGAGCTTTAAATCCATTTCTAAACTCAGCTCTTGGTGTGTACTCTCCTGTTAGAGATACTTGTGCTTGTGTAGCCAGTGCTGTCAAAAATAAGCCGGCTGCTAGTATAGTTTTTTTCATGGTACTATTATTTTAGATGTTGTTCCTTTACTCAAAATAACTACGTATCAAATACGTATTTATACTTACAAATGTAGGTACACACCAGAGACCATAAAATGAGATTTAACAACCTTATACAGGTTTTATATCAATAAAAAACCTGCCATAACGCAGGTTTTTAACAAAAAAGTTTCTCAATAAATACATTATTAACCTGATTATATACAACTTACAACTAAATACACACTAAAAGCTTAGAATAATTAAAGTATAAACAGGAATTAAGATTTAGGATTTTTTAAATAAGAGGGAAAAGAAAAAGTATGGAAAACTACGGAAATGTATCAGTAAATACGCAGAAAAAAAACAAACCAGATTTTGATTAAAAACAGGATAACCTAACTGTAATTAGCACTTTGTAGGAATATAGTCAAACTTTATAAAGGGATAACCTGCTTAGGGTTTACAGCAGGGGGTTTAAGCAATACTATTTTAGCTATTTAGGAAAAAATTATGTTCCAAAACTTCACGTCGCAATAATTCGATATTTACAACACCCAACTGTTTGCCCTGCGTACGAATCAGATTTTCGTTTTTCAACGAAGTAATAGTTCTGGTGACTTGCTCATCAGTAGTACCGGCAAGATCTGCCAATTCCTTTCTTGAAAGTTGAATATTTAATATATCGCCATCCTGACCAAATTTTCTATACATATACAATATAGAATCTATCACTTTTTCCCTTACTGTCATTTGAGCAAATTTGCGAACTTTATTTTCACTTAAATTAAGCTCTTCGGCATAAAATAGCATAAAATCATAAGTAAGCTTAGGAAAAGAAAGCAACATTTGCTTTAGTGCATCATTCTTGAAATAACATAAGGTAGAATCCTCCAGCGCAACGGCACTTATCTGATACGCTTCACGGGAACCGAATCCCCTGTGACCAATAATTTCTCCATCTTTGGCCAAACGTACAATTTGCTCTTTGCCCTGAAATCCGGTTTTTACCACCTTGGCTTTGCCTTTATATACAAAATACAATCCGTGCACAGGTGCACCTTCCAGTATAAACTGCTGCCCTCTTTTACATTGTATATTGTGCTTTGTAGCAAGAAAAGCTTTCATTTCTTCACCTAATGCATTGATTCTGATTATACAAGATGCATTATGACATTGTTCGCATTTTGTTGTTGTTTCCAGCATAATAGCAAGATAAAAAAAACTACGTAAAAACAAGTATTTTTACGTAGTTTTTTTTCAAAATAAAAAGATCAGTATTTAAAATCAGTCCGGATACTTCAAAATCAAGCTAACAGGCGCAACCTATCTTAAGACCTGAATTAGAATTAGTTCCTTCAGTAGCATAACCATCACGTTTCCACCATTCGAGGCCGCCAATTAACTCCCTAACGTTAAAACCTAATCTGGTCATATTCAGTGCCCCTTTTGTAGATGCATTACAGCCTATGCCATCACAATAGGTTACATATATAGTATTCTTATCCAGATGCCTTGTGGTTTCTTCATTCATTTCTCTGTGCGGTATATTAATAGCATTGGGAATACGCTCTGTATTAAAGCCCACAGGTTTTCTGGCATCTACCGGCACAATGTTTTCACCTTGGTTCATTGCTTCAAATAAATCGGATGGATCCATTTCATAAGCCAGCTTTTCCTGATAGTACTTAATTTGATCATTCATATTAAAATCAGTTTGTTAAAAAAAAATATAATCGCCATAACCTTACACAATATAGGCTTTTCACTTTTAACTTTTTACTTTTTACTTTTTACTTTTTACTTTTTACTTTTTACTTTTTACTTTTTACTTTTCAACCCTCAACTCAACAAACCACACTGCCTTCCTCTTCTGTATTTCTAACGGTTAAGAATGTTTGTATTTCATGCTGCAATTCCTCTACATGCGAAATAACACCTACAATCCTATTTTCCTTTCTCAATGCTTTTAAAGCCTCAAAAACCAATAATAATGATTCTTTATCCTGAGAACCAAATCCTTCGTCCAAAAAGAAGAAGTTTTGTCTGGATTTGTTCTGCTGCTGCACACTGTCTGCCAGTGCCAAAGCCAGACAAAGCGATGCCTGAAAAGTTTGTCCTCCGCTCAGCGTTTTTACACTTCGTACTTTGCCATTATTTAAAAAATCACGAACCTGAAAATCATTATTCTCCGAGATTTCCAGTCGCAGTTGTTGGCGGGTTAGCTTATAAAATTTATCATTGGCAGCATTACATAAATTGACCAGAAATTTTGAAGATATATAGTTTACAAATCCACTCGATCTGAATAAACTACTTAGAGTTTTTAAATTTTCAGCTCGCAAATCAAAAGCATTCAAACGATTCTGCAATTCTTCTTTGCGCAATAAAAGACTCTGCAAATCAGACAATTCCTTTTCTAATCGAACAAGACTTTCGTGGCATTGCTTATATTCCTTTTCTAATTCGCTTACTAGTATGACCAGCTGGTTATATTGCTCAGTAACGAAAACTTGTCCTTTGTTCTGTTTTTCCAATTCCAAAATAGCCTCTTTGACAGCAAACAGATTTTGCCGAAATTCTGCTATTTCCTTTTGTAGCTTTTCTTCATCAATTGATGTGGCAAGTATCTTTTCAACTTCTTCTTGCGATATTTTTTCCTGAGCCAGCTTATCCTCAATAGTCTTTTTTACCAAGTTAAAAGCAAGAGTAAGTTCCTCAATATGTTGTATTTGAACAGCAATCTCACCTTTACGCAAACTAATTTCATTAGACAAGGTGGCAAGATTTGATTCGGCCGTTTTGTATTGTTGCCCGATTGTATGATACCAGGTTTTGATTTCCTGAGCCTTGGACTGAAGTAAAGAAATACTCATGGATTCAGCCTTTTCAACTTTCAGATTCTTTAAGGATTGAAACAAGGTATCAACTTTTGTGACCAGGGAGGCATTTTCTTGTACCAGTTGGTGAAAGCGATTTTGCTTTTGATCCAAGTTCAGGCGCAGATCTTGAAGTTGCACTCTAAGCTTTTCTATTCCATCGGCAATTTCTCTCTCCTGCTTTTCAATAGATAGCAGATCTTGAAGTTCAGCACTTACTTCATCCAATGTTTTTTGGCTATAGGCTGGCCATACAAATTTCAGCTTAAAAGTTTCATAATCCGCTTGAGCAATTTGAAGTTTGTCCTTTCCTTCGGTCAATTTCTGATTAGCAGAATCTATTTGTTGAAATACTCTGCTGAATTGCAATTTCAAATCAGTTAAAAACTTGATTTTAGTATCAATCTGATTAATTTTTTCCTGTACAGAAAATAGTTTGTCCTGGTTTTCCTGTGACTCCAAAATATTCGGATGGTGCTCCGAACCACACAGTGGACAAGGCTCTCCATCCTGCAATGCCTGAGCATAAGTTTCTAACTTTATATGTGCATTGATTTTGGTAATTTGAGCCTGGTTTTCCTCCAATTGTTTTTGATATCCTGCTATATTTTGACCTATATGCGTTGCAAACTTTTCGAAATTGTCCGGAAGATCATCAACGTCTTTCCATCCCAATTCTGTCTTCAATAAATTGTACTGAAGAGTTTTTTTGAGTTCAATGCATGTTTTTTCATTTTGCTCTTTTTCAATCAGCCTTTCGTTTATATTTTTTACAAAACTCTTTTCCTGCTCCAACCATGCTTTTACCTGATACAATGCATCCTTTTGGGTAAAATTTTGTTTGTTTCCCGAAAGTTGTCTTTTCAGCGACTCTTCATTTTGCTCAACTTGCTTAAGTTTTTCCTGCAATAGTTGTATTTCATTTCTGGATTCTGATTCTTCAATTTGTCTAATCTTTAACTGCTCCTGAATTTGTCTGGCCTGCAGATAAGTTTCCATTTCTTCTGCTTTGCGCAACTGATTTTCACGATTATCATAGTCAGACTTTATTTTTTCAAAATCTCCAGCGGCCTGAATGTGTTTATTTTCTAATGCTTCTAGGTTTTGTTTCCCCAGGCTGATTTTCTTTTGAACTTCTGCTTGCTGCACCTGCAGTTGCTTCAAGTTGGCAACATCAAACTGAAATAGCCTGCAAATTTTCTGATACTGTTGCAAGCTGATTTCTTTCTGATTAATCATTGGTTCCTGTCCGGAAAGCACTTTATACAAATCCTGTTTTGTGACTAACAAGTCATGCAATTCCTTTAGCTTTTCCTGTTGTTGAAGTGACTTCCTTCCCACTTGCAGTTTTTCATCCAGTACTTTTAACTGGTTGCCGGTAGTATCTTTTTGTTCAGCAATAGCTTGTATAGCTTCCTGACTAACATGTTCAAGACTAAGCATCTGTCCCTTCAGGTTTTCCGATACCTGCTTGTTTTCAGAAATCAAAGCATTTACCTGATCAGAAAGATCAAATTTTTCGAGTTGAAAAATATCTTTCATCATCTTCACACGTTCACTATCCTTCAATTCCAGAAACTCCTGAAACTTGCCTTGTGGTATAATGATGGTTCGCTTAAAATTATCGTAACTCAGCCCAACCAATTGCTCGATATCCAGCTCTGTGGCTATCCAGTCACCAGATATTTTCTGGTAAGTTAATCGTGTAAAGGGTTTTACTTCATCTTTGTTTTTCTTGCGACTGGTTTCAATCTTTACTCTATACTCTTGTAGTTCTGCACCGGCGGTAAATATAAAATCGATCAGAAATTCATCCGACTTTAGATTCATCATATTATAGTTCCGATTGTCCTGCTTATTCAGACGCTCAGACTGATAATACAAGGCAAAAGAAATTGCCTCCAGAATGGAAGACTTGCCACTTCCAACACCACCAAATATGCCGAATAATTGAGCTGAAATGAGTTTTTGAAAATCAATTACCTGTTTGCTTCTGTAAGAGTATAAACCCTGTATGGTTAATTGTACGGGTATCATGCTTAATTTTTCCTGGCTAAAACTTCGTCAAACAAATTCAACAATTCCTGATTGGGTTCTTGCCCCAGTTTAGACACAAAATAGGATTGAAATAAAGATCGAATATCGCCACCCGGATCTAGTTGGGCTGCTTCTGATTCTTGCTCTTTCAAGCTTCTGACTTCTGGTATAATGGTTACTATACCGTCATGAGCGTCGTATATTTGCTTACGTTCTGCACCGGTTAAAAACTCGTCGGTAACAATAGTCAATTCAAGCAACGTATTCGGATTCTCCTGTAGCCAGGATATGCAGGTTTCCATATTTTCAAACCTTTTGCGCAATAAACGCTTTCCGGCAGATAACTTAATTTTCTGCACATTTACCACCTTATCCGGTTCGGCTTCGATTAAAATTACAAACTTATCCTGATCGGCTTCCGCAAACGAATATGCCAGAGGACTACTGCTGTAAACCGCCGGTTTTTGAACTGATCCCATTCGAATGTATCGATGCAGATGCCCCAAAGCTGTGTATTGTATTTGTGCAGGAATACTTGATGTATAAATGGCCTGTGCACCACCAACCAGCACAGAGCGTTCATCTTCCGGTTCCTTCTCTTCTGCTTTGCCCTCCTCGGCAAAAAACAAATGTGCCATTAACAAATTCACCCCATTTGAATCACAAAACCGATCAGCCAAATGCTGCCAATGATTACTCAGTAACTTACGCATTTCTTGTTCCTTATCCTCAGAATCAAAACAGGTACGCAACCTTTGCTCGTTGGCATAAGGTGTTAATAGCAAACGAAGCGGATAGGTATATTGCGGAAGTTGAATTTCTGCCATACCACTGTCCAAACCACAGATTTTAACACCACTTTCCAATTCGGCACTAGTCAGTTTTGTATCCGGGAAACCTGCAAAAAAAATCCCGCATTCACGGGCCAGCGGGTCAGGGGCTTCTATTCGTTCCGGCGAATCATGATTGCCGGCAATGGCAATAACCGGTCTTTTACCACCGTTGCTTAATTTTTTCAGGGTTTTATAAAACAGATCAACAGCTTCGGTTGCAGGATTGAAGGTATCGAACAAATCGCCGGCTATAAGCACTATATCGACTTTTTGCTCGTCTGCTATATGACATATTTCGGCCAGCACCGCTCTCTGCTCTTCCAGTCTGGAATAAGTTTCCAGCCTTTTGCCCAGGTGCCAGTCGGCAGTATGTAGTATTTTCATGAATCGTAGCTATTGGAATTCCGGTATTCAGGAAAATTAATACGATTCTGATCCGTAATCAACCAAAAGCTAAATTAAGAAGGAAGGATGCAGGGAAGTACGGTGAAAAAATAAAAAAATATATCACTGCGGAATCCATATATAAACCACATATTACTTTATATTTCCTGGATCTTGTCGATTATCCCTAAAACTTAACAACATAACTTTTCCATCAAAAATTTCAAAATACAAACTCACTTGCCGGTTAATTACAACCCGACGAATTTCCTGTTTTTTAGACAGAGGATATATTAAAGGATTTTTTTTTATAAAAGATAAAACTGTTTCAGTGCGAGTTATAAAGTTTCGAATCTCTTTGGAAGTCCAATTTTCTTCGAGATATAATACAATTCCTCTGAAGGTATACTACGCTTCTGCAGACCATTCTATGCTATACTTCAACTTACTTAAAAAATCTAGATTTTATTTCATTCAAAACATCAGCATTAGGTCGAGTATTACCTTTTCGTACTTCAGCTTTTCCTCTTAATATAGACTCCTGTGATTTCTCATCTAAATCATTCCAAATATCGCTATCTGATGCACTCAAAATAACCTTTACCTGATCCAACAAGGCATCGTCCTCAGTTTGCATCAGTTTTTCCAATAGTTTGTATTTTGTGGCATTATCCATAGTTATTACACTTTTATTCCAAATTAACGCTTTTTGACTGTAATCTGTTACCTGGTAGAAAGAAATTTCGAAGTTGGTCTTTGAGCATAAATCGTTTGCACTATCATCGTTGGCTTACTTCACATTGTACAACAACAGGAAAAACAAAGAATAACAATTGCGGGGAGGTACATAGAAAATCACTGGTTTCGTAAAATATTCCGTTTCAAAACACAGAAAACACGGAGATTCGAAACATAAATTTACTTTTCACTTAGACAAAATCAATTGTGTTCTAAACTGTTTCTGTTTAGAATCGTAAAATATTAATTTTTAATTCTATTTTTAAAATACTGTATACTTGAATACAGATAAAATCAATCAGCACCTTAACTTTTATTTATGAAAAAACTTTTACTCACCCTATTCATTATTTTTTCAATTTCTCAGCTCAAAGCTCAAATACCGGGCATAATTGGATACCATTCTAATGGCCCTAATTATCCTTGGGTTATTGGTACAACAATCAATTGGCCTATTTCAGATTGTTCACATGGTTTTTTAACAATTCTGCTTGAGCAACCTGATGAAATGTTTTTGGAACATAATGGCATTGTTATTCAATCCTTCGGAAGTACTAGTTTTATTAACATTAACAAATTTATTATAGATCTTTATTATAGCAATATTTTCACATTAAGAGGAACTTCTTCCGGTGTACTTTGCAGTTTACAGACACATAGAACACCATCACAATTAACTAATATTCAAATAAATACGTATGATAACAATATTTCCGGCGACACCTTAACAGTTTGTTCAGAGTTTAACGAAAACACTGCATTAACTATAGATTATGAATTTGATTATAACTTTCAGCCCAATGATCGATCTATTTTTATAAATGATCAGTTTGCATTTATTTATATAAATGGAGTTAAACAGGCTTCTAAAATATTATCCGAGTTAACTATAAAAACAGGTGATACATTACAAGTAAAAAGGGAGTCGGGTAACATCAATTCATATCAATGTTTTGGGAATCAATGGGAACCCGAGTTGACAACATTAGAATATATTCTGAAGGTAACAGAAAACCCTAAAGTTGCTATTACCTCAGTTCTGGATGGCGAAACCATAATCTGCCCAGGCGATAGTGTGATATTAGGTCAAACGGTAGGAACAACCAAAAACTTTGTATGGTATAACCAATCTGCCTATTATTCCAGCCAGGATACAACGATCATAACCAAACCCGGACAGTACAGACTCATAGAGAATAATGCCCCTAAAGGGTCATGTGCTGCACTATCGGATATACACACTATTGTAAAAGGCAGAGCTTGCAAAGGATATGTAAATGGTTATGTTCGTGAAAGCGGAAGTTATAATAGCCAAACAGGGCTGTATAATACCTTTCCGGGAGTAACTGTAAAAACCAATACTGGTCTGGTCGCGGTATCGGACGCTAAAGGCTTTTTTGAGTTTAGATATGACAGTATTAATGATTTTTCAATGATCCATGTTGCTGACCCGGATTACTATGCAAGCTATGATTATATATATACAGACAACGCATTTATGCTGGATCTAAACAATTATTTGTATACTTACCTACTACAAACCAATGATTTAGCCGTTCAATTAAACAGCGGAAGAAACCGCCCGGGTTTCACCATTCCTTATTATGTAAATATTGAAAACAGGGGAAAAAACAGTTTAACAGCAGACGTTAAAGTTAAACTGGACAGCTACCTGACCTATGCACCATTAGAGGGTGGCAATTTACCAGACCTGGTCTTGAATGACGAATTATTCTGGAATCAGATAACAGTGGCAAGTGGCGAAACCAAACGCTTTACCTTCTATGCCGTTTTGGACAGGTTAACACCACTGGGTACTGCACTTATCTTAACTGCAGATTTAACTCAAACAACTGCAGATGATGTACCTGCCAATGACCATATTTTATATGCGGCAGAGGTAACCGGATCGTTTGACCCTAATGACAAATTAGTGAGTTACAATGGTGCATTCACTGAAGGATATGTATATGACACCACCCAGTTTGAATACACTATTCGGTTCCAAAATACCGGAACCGATACAGCTTTCAATATCCGTGTGGTAGACATTATGCCCAAAGCGTTGGATCTAACCACAATAGAAATGATAGATGCCAGTCATAATTATATCATGAAAATAAATGGTGATACAGTAACCTGGTTGTTTAACAATATTATGTTACCCGATAGCATAATAAATGAACCGAAAAGTCATGGTTTTATTCGTTTTCAAATAGATCAGAAAAAAGGCAACCAGACAGGCACTGTAATAGCCAATAAAGCTGATATCTATTTCGACTTTAATGACCCGATTATTACCAACGAATTGGTTTCAATCGTTGATAACAGAATTGTAACTGGTTTCAAAACAAAGCCCAATACAATAAGCAATAAAGAATTGAATGTATACCCTAACCCAACTATAGCCGATATTAATTTTGATCAGGAAGGTGATGTTGTTATTTTCAACCAATTAGGTGCACAAAGCCTGTCTATTAGAAAAACCAATCGCGTAAATGTAAGCGAATTACCGGCAGGTATTTATTATGTTAAGCTTAAAACAACATCAGGAGAACGAATAGGTACATTTATCAAGCAATAAGATTTATAGTATAAATAGGGAGAGCGATTGTGGCTCTCCTTATTTTTTTTTATTTTTTTCACCCTTCATTAGTAGCTTCACTTACTTTTTTGTCAACCATTCCCCGACTTAAAAAAAATAAATCTAATAAACTTTAGAACGCAGATTCAATGCGTTCTGCCATGGTTACTTTGAAATATAAAAAAACAAAAGCCATGAAAAAATTCTTCCTAGATCAATTCGCCATAAAGCATATTAACTATGAACAAAATGGCAATATTAAACTACATTGTTTGGGCTCGTATCTGGAAAATGATATTACATTCTTTCTTTCACTTACTAAAAAAGAATTCTACGAACTAACCCAAAATCTATCTGAACAAGGTATAAAAATTAAAAAATTACTTAGTACAGCTTTCTTTTCTGGTATTCAAAACATATCCAAAACCATATTGGTTGATACCTGCTGGCTTACCATTAAGGTAGTAGAATTAACAGATACGCACAACGATCTGGATAAGGAATACAATGTTGAGAACTACGGATTTATACCTGCTTAAACTATCATAACTATGGAACAATTAATGTACATCAAAAAACTGTGCCGGGTAGCAAAAGAGAAAAGTTTGCTTGGATACCCAACCGACTCTACGTATTATTTTCAGAAAGCAATAGCCATTGCTGAAAACAGTAATCAGTTTTTGTGTATAACTGAAGCTATCTACAAAGCTGACTTGGAAAACAATAAATTCCTGGCCTATACCGCATTCTTAAAATCACTGGATTTGGCAGAAAAACCCGTTTCATTTTTTAGAAAATTGGTAAAACGTAAAGACCTGTTACCTATGATCAGTGAGTTTATAGCCAAAATGCCCGATCTGTTGTTTCACCACCTTATCATTCATACAGAATCTGCTCAGGATAGACTTGATTTGTCTGAAATATTTGCACCTGTGTACCAGTCAATTTCAGATCCTGATCCTGTATATTTTTTACCCAATACAATCCGAAATGCTTCCTGATTTCCACCCGTACTAAGACTTTCTTATTTTATAAGTAGTCTTAGTATTTCTTGAATTTTGGATTTTACATTCCAATTTTATTTATAAACCTTTTTGTCAAAGTAAATTCTCGTATTTTTACCCTTCATACTGATTGGTAATTTATCAACATATATTTTTTACATAATATGAAGGTTACAGAGCATCTAAAAAGTGCAGAAAAATGTTTATTCTCATTTGAAATACTTCCTCCTTTAAAAGGACAACATATAAAATCATTGTTTGAGGCCATAGACCCTTTGATGGAATTTAAACCTCCATTTATTGACGTAACTTACCATAGAGAAGAATACATATACAAAACTCGCGAAAACGGCTTGCTGGAAAAAAGAACAACCCGCAAAAGACCCGGTACTGTAGGAATTTGTGCTGCAATAATGAACCGCTACAAAGTAGATGCAGTACCACATTTAATCTGTGGAGGTTTTAGCAAAGAAGAAACAGAAAACGCTCTAATCGATCTAAATTTTCTTGGCATCGATAATGTCCTTGTTTTACGTGGTGATCATATAAAATCTGAAGGCACATTCATAGCTGAGCCTGATGGCCACCAATATGCCTCAGACCTAATTCAACAAGTAGTACGACTCAATAACGGAAGGTTTTTAGATGACGACCTGCAAAATTTAGCTCCATCAAACTTTTGTATCGGTGTAGCCGGTTATCCAGAAAAACATTTTGAGGCACCCAATATGGAAACAGACCTGAAATACCTGAAACTAAAACAGGATCTGGGTGCTGAGTATATCGTAACTCAGATGTTTTTTGACAACAAAAAATATCTGGATTATATAAAAAAATGCAGAGAAATAGGAATCACTATTCCTATAATTCCGGGATTAAAACCTATTTCTACAAAAAAACAAATTACTATACTGCCAAGTATTTTTCACATGGATATCCCGATTGAACTATCTATGGAAATAGAAAAATGTAAAACCAATGAAGAAGTGCAAAAAGTAGGTATCGAATGGGCCATAAATCAATCCAGAGAACTGATACAATCTGGTGTACCTTGTTTGCATTTTTACTCAATGGGTAAATCAGATTCGATCAAACAAATAGCCAGTGCATTGTTTTAAAACATCTTCAATGGCCAACATAGAATCTAATAATACCAACATCAAAATCATAGAATGCCCCCGCGATGCAATGCAGGGCATAAAACACTTTATTCCTACCCAAACAAAGATTGACTATATCAATCAATTACTCAAAGTAGGATTTGACACGATCGATTGTGGTAGCTTTGTTTCTGCTAAAATGGTACCTCAACTTCAGGACACTGCAGAGGTGCTAAACAATATCGATCTGTCTTATACAACTACCAAACTACTCACTATAGTTGCTAATCTAAGGGGAATAGATGAAGCTCTAAAATTTGAAAATATCACTTATTTGGGATTCCCGCTTTCACTTAGTGAAACATTCCAACAACGCAACACCAATAAAAGCATAGACGAAGCTTTTTTAACTATAGCAGAAGGCAATAACCTAATCACAAAAAATGGCAAAAAAATGCTTGTATACTTGTCTATGGGATTTGGCAATCCTTATGGCGACCCGTACTCAGCTGACTACATTTTTCAGTTTGTTAGCCGATTAGAAAAATTGGGTATAGCGTATATTTCATTATCTGACACCATTGGAATTGCAGAAACAACGCAAATTTCTGAACTATTCGGTGGAGTTTTAAATCAATTTAGCACTATAGAATTTGGTGCACATTTGCACACAACTCCAGATGCTGCAGAAGAAAAAATAAATGCTGCTTACAACGCCGGTTGTAAACGTTTTGATTCAGCCATTAATGGGTATGGAGGCTGTCCAATGGCTGACAATATACTGGTAGGAAATCTTTCAACCCAGCAGCTTATTAATTATTTAAAACCTAAATTTGCAAAGCCTCTAATAAATCATGCAGAATTAGAATTGGCTATACATCAAGCTGCGACCATATTCCCACTTTCATGAAAAAGATTGCTGTAGAAATATTTATACCTTGTTTTATTGATCAAATGTTTCCTGATACAGGTTTCAATATGGTCAAAATTCTAAAAAAATTAGGCTGCGAAGTTCATTATAACCCTAAGCAAACTTGCTGCGGTCAACCTGCCTTCAATGCAGGATATTTTGAGGAAGCCAGAGAAGTAGGTACAAAATTTCTGGAAGATATGGATTCCGGTCGATATATCGTTGCTCCTTCGGCATCTTGTGTTGGTATGGTAAAAAACAGCTATGAAAAATTATTTCAAAACACAGCCAATCTGGTACAATTCAGGAGAATACAAAACAACATTTTTGAGTTTACCGAATTCCTAAACAAGGTTTTAAAAGTAGACAAAATAGAGGGTGCAACATTGCCGGTAAAAGCCACCTATCATGACAGCTGTGGAGCACTACGTGAATGCAAAATCAAAGAAGGACCCAGAAAACTTTTGAGTAATGTAGCCGGTCTGGAACTCGTTGAAATGCAGGAAACTGAAACCTGCTGTGGTTTTGGTGGAACATTTGCTGTTAAATTTGAATCTATCAGCACAGCTATGGCAGATCAAAAAATCGAAAATGCTCAGGCAACCAATGCAGAAGTTATCATAAGCACCGATAGTTCCTGCCTTATGCATCTGGAGGCTTATGCAAGCAAAAACAACAAAAAGATAAAAATGATGCATATTGCCGACGTTTTGGCAAGCGGATGGTAAGTAGCTATATTTCAATTAATTAAAATTATTTATTAACATTTTCAATAGACTCAAGGTTAATCTTTTATCACCTATAAAGCCTGCGTCAAATGAAAATGAAGTACTACATACTTGCTGCCGGAGTATTTGCTTTGGCAGCATGCGAATCTCAAAAACAATCCAGACCAGAATCCTCTTCTGATTTATCGTTGAACAAGGATATCTCCAATGAGATTTCAGTTATTAAGTGGAAAAAAACCAAAATTACCAAAGGTAGTATTCTCGATCTTCAGGAAACACCCAATGGTGACCTTATGGCTGCAACTCCCGATGGACTTTTGCTATCAAAAGACGATGGTATTACCTGGCAGGAATTATATGACAAAGCAGTTGTTTCAAAACAGATCAACTGTATAAGCTCGGATGGCAAATACGTTTATATTAGTGTCGATGTAAAAGGAGTTTTCAGGTCAAAAGACAATGGTATTTCTTGGGAACAGAGTTCAAAAGGACTTAAAAGTGCTCCATTTGCAATCAGGGACTTACAACATATAGAAGGTAAAATTTATGCCGGAACTTCCGACGGCATTTATGTATCCTCAGACAGTGCTATTACTTGGACAGAAAGTAATAAAGGAGTTCCTATGGCTCCAATAATTGAGGAACAACCTCCTCATCATGTTAATATATACAGTATAATACCCGGAAAATCGAACTTATTTGCAATATCAGACAAAGGTATTTTATCCTCAGACCTGGAAGGTTCACAGTGGAATTTAACAAATACTGAAAATGCAAATCCTGAAATCACCTCTGCCATGCTTTCAACATCTGATGAAATCTATGCAGCCAAGTATCTAAAAGATGGAATATATAAATCTACAAACAATGGCTTATCATGGGAAAGTGTGGGATTAAAAGGCTATAATCTTCATAAAATACATATAAGTTCTAATGGAGTATTATATGCCGGAACACATCAAAATGGTATATACCGATCTACCAATAAAGGAATATCCTGGCATGAACTAAATAAAGGATTACCTAAAAAAGCAGTAGTAAATAGTATTATATCCACTAAGACAGGCACTATACTGATAGGAGTAGAAAATAATGGTATTTACCGGTTGGCTAATTAACAAAAAAACCCACCGCAATGGTAATGTTAACAAAAGTAACCACCATCAATAGGTATAATAGCACCATTAATTAATTGTCCTTTGGGCGAAGCCAGAAATAAAATCAATTCAGCAATGTCTGAATAGTTTCCTGGTTTTCCTGCCGGTATTTTCAAGATTATTTGTCCTTCTTTTTTGGAACCCGCTTTAAGGTTTTCAGCAAAAAAGCCGGGCTGAATTGCATTTACCCTGCAATTTTCCTTGGCTAATTCCCTGGCCCAAATAGTAGTCAACGAAATAATCCCAGACTTTAATGAATTGTACAATGTAGCCGTAGAATTGGAAACCGATTCAGGAAATGGGATTATATTAATAATTACATTGTCAATAGTATTACCTGTAAAATACTTTATTGAGTTCCTGGCACCTTTTAATACTGATTCTGCAAGCAGTTTCCAATCATTATTATCACTATCTTCATATTTGGCCATAATCTTCAGACCAATTGCATTGATGAGTATATCAGGCTGCTTACCACTATTGGCAATATCATTTGCCAAATGTTCTATTAAATTTTGTTTTGTTACATCAATAGGATAATACCGCACATTGTATTGACTTAAGCTGGCATTAAGTGATTTCAATTTTTCTTTATCCTTATCTACCAATAACAAACGGCACCCTTTAGCCCCAAAAAACTCTGCCAGATATTTTCCTAATGAACCAGCTCCACCAACAATAACTACAAGTTTATTATTCAAAAATTGCATATTACTTCAAATAAACTCCTATTGAAAATAGGATTGAAAAAATCAAAATAGAGATAACTAATTGTTTAAGCATACTATCCAGTTCTTTCCCTTCTCTTTTCCAAACGATTACTACATTATAAAGAAAGAAAGGAACAGATAATATCGGCAAAAACTGCTGCCAATCTTCTAGTTGAGTAATGGTATAATACATTGAAAGAAAAATCCCCACACCAATGAGCAAGCTATGATAAATCTTTGCATTTACCTTTCCAATCCTTACCGGTATTGACATTTTCCCGCCTTCTTTGTCAGAATCTATATCACGTATATTATTTACATTCAATACTCCGGTTGCAAACAGCCCCATCGAAATAGCAGGCAATACAATCTCAATTGCCAAATACTGAGTCTGCAAAAAACATGTACCCAACACAGCCACCGGCCCAAAAAATACAAAAACAAATATATCGCCCAAGCCCATATAGCCGTATGGATTAGCTCCTGCCGTATATTTAATAGCTGCCGCAATGGATAATATCCCCAATACCAAAAATCCAACAAAAAGCCAGCTTAGTTCAGGTATAGAAAAATACAATAACGACAACCCACTTAACAACGATAAAAGTGCCATTACAAGCATGGCTGTTTTCATAGCATTGGCTGATATAGTTCCACTTTGAACCATACGTTCAGGGCCCTTTCTTACATTACTATCCGCTCCATGTACATAATCGCCATAGTCATTGGCAAAATTGGACAGTATTTGTAGTAATAGCGTAGTTAGTATACATAATGAAAAAATCACCCAGTCAAAGTTTTGTAGCTTATAGGCAAGTATACCTCCAACACCAATAGATGAAAGTGCCAATGGTAAGGTTCTTAATCTGGCTGCAACTAACCAGGCTTTAATACTAATCATAGAAAATACTATTTGCTTAATTCCTTGATAATTTCAGAATCAAACGGCTTTATCGATGAACCATAAAAGCCCATTAAATTCCCCTGATTATCAATAAGATATTTACAAAAGTTCCAACTAGGAGCTCCCTGATGCCAACCATTTTTTGTAGAATCAGACAACCAGGAATACACTGCATGTTGATCATCACCTTTTACTGATATTTTTTCAAACATAGTAAAGCTTACTCCATAGTTTTTTTTACAAAACTCTTCGATCTCCTTATTGCTGCCAGGATCCTGATAGGCAAAATCATTAGACGGGAATCCTAAAACCACCACTGAATCTCCATAGGTTTCATGAAACTTTTGTAGATCCTCGAATTGAGCGGTAAAACCACATTTGCTGGCAGTATTTACCAACAATACCTTTTTACCTTTGAAAGAACTAAAGTTTACAATTTCACCATTCATAGCAGTTGCCTTTAAGTTATAAAAGGACTCTACAGGCAATTTTGCTGTTTCTGAATTTTGTTTTACTTCATTAAAACTAACACAACCGGTAAAAATCAATAATAGAAAAAGTACTTTTTTCATATAGTTTACATACGTTCAGGAACTTCAATACCCAAAAGTGCCATGGTTCTCTTGATGGTTTGAGCTACAGTAACTGATAATACAATTCTGAAGGATAACTTTTCTTTATCCTCCTCTCCAAAAATGGACAATTCTGCATAGAATCGATTGTATTCTTTTGCCAAATCAAATACATATTGTGCCAAAATTGCCGGCGAATACAAATCACCAGCCTCTTTAAGCTTTTTAGTATAATCATTCAATAAACCAATCAAGGCAATTTCGGCAGGTTCAAGTACTTCCAATCCATCAAATTTGGATTTAAACTCTATGCCCAGTCCTTCTGCTCTTCGCTTGATAGAAGCAATCCGGGCATAAGTATATTGCACAAAAGGTCCTGTATTTCCCTGAAATTCTATAGATTCTTGTGGATTGAAAAGCATACGCTTTTTAGGATCTACCTTGAGTAGAAAAAACTTCAATGCCCCTAAACCCAGGGTTTTAAATAATTCCTTTAACTGCTCTTCAGTAAACCCTTCAACTTTGCCTAATTCACGCGTCTGATTCTCTGCTGTTTCCAACATTTCCTCCACCAACTGATCAGCATCTACTACAGTTCCTTCACGCGATTTCATTTTTCCGGAAGGCAAATCAACCATTCCATAGGATAAGTGATAAATACCATCTGCATAAGGTTTACCTAACTTTTGCAAAATCAATTGCAATACTTTGAAGTGATAATCCTGCTCATTTCCTACTACATATATCGATTTATCAACTTTATAGTCCTGATATTTCAAATCGGCTGTACCCAAATCCTGGGTCATATAAACTGATGTTCCATCACTTCGTAGCAACAACTTCTCATCCAGACCATCAAGTCTTAAATCTATCCAGACAGAACCATTTTCCTTTTTATAAAAAACACCTTTATTCAGTCCTTCCTCTACTAAATCCTTGCCCAATAAATAGGTTTTGGATTCGTAATAAAACTGGTCAAAATTTACTCCTATTACTTTATAAGTATGTTCGAAACCATCATACACCCAACCATTCAGTTTTTCCCACAATGCTACTACTTCTGTATCACCTTCCTCCCATTTCAGTAGTAATTCTTGTGCTTCTTTCAGCATGGTGGCTTCTGCCTTAGCTTTTTCTTCTTCCATGCCACCGGCTACTAGTTCATTAATCTGTTTTTTATATTCTTTATCAAACAGAACATAATATTTACCAATCAAATGATCGCCTTTCAGACCTGAAGATTGAGGAGTTTCTTCATTGCCGTACTTTTGGTAGGCCAACATAGATTTACATATATGTATCCCACGGTCATTGATCAAATTAGCTTTTACAACCTTGTATCCGTTGGCTTTCAGTATTTCAGCTACTGAATATCCAAGAAAATTATTACGCAAGTGCCCTAAATGCAGCGGTTTGTTGGTATTTGGTGAAGAATACTCCACCATTATGGTCTGGTTCTTTGGTGCAATTACCCCAAAAGCGTCAGATAAGATATGTTCTTCAAAAAGCTTAAGCCATGAACTTTCATTTATAACCAGATTGAGGAATCCTTTAACGGCATTAAAATCCTGAACTTCATCCAAATGGTCTTTCAGATACTGTCCTAAAAGTTTGGCCGATTCCTCAGGAGATTTTTTGGTAAGTTTTAAAAATGGAAATACCACAAAGGTATGACTACCCTCAAATTCGGGGTTGGTAGGTTGTAAATTAATTTGACCTAATTCAATTTCTGCACCAAATATTTCTTTAAATGCTTGTATAATTCCTTCTCTAAGTTTTCCTGCAATCTCCATTTCTAAACTAATTTGAATTGCAAAGATTATAATTTTATACCAATATTGCATCAATTTCCCAAACTAGGACACACAGGAATGGACAGATATATTGACCTCATTGAGCAAACCTTTTATTTTCCGACTGAAGAATTTAAGGTAGAAAATGCCGAATTACACTTTAATCAGGTTCCGGTTATGGATCTGGTAAAGGAATACGGAACACCAATGAAAATTACTTTTTTGCCTAAAATCAGTTCGCAGATTCAAAAAGCAAAAAGAATATTTAACACAGCACTTAAAAACAACGGATACAACGGAAAATATCTTTACTCCTATTGTACTAAATCATCCCATTTTAGTTTTGTACTGGATGAAGCATTGAAAAACGATATCCATATAGAAACCTCTTCTGCATTTGATATAGCCATTGTGCGTGATTTGTACAATCGAAATAAAATATCGAAGGAAACATTCATTATATGCAATGGATACAAAAGAGATAAATATACCGAGTATGTTTCCGAACTTATAAATGAAGGATTTAATTGCATACCGGTACTTGACAACCTAAAAGAAATTGAGGTTTACGAGCAAAATGTAAATAAGCCATGTAATCTGGCTATTCGAATGGCTACGGACGAAGAGCCTAAATTTGAGTTTTATACCTCCAGATTAGGAATCAGATATGGTGATGCAATTGATTTGTATAGAGATAAAATTGCACCCAATCCCAATTTTAAGTTGAAAATGCTGCATATGTTTATCAACACAGGCATAAAAGACACAACCTATTATTGGAGTGAATTGAGCCGTTTTGTACATATGTATTGTGACTTGAAAAAAATATGCCCTGATCTGGACTCTATTGATATAGGTGGTGGCTGGCCAATCAAAACCTCCGTACATTTTGATTATGATTATGAGTATATGACTGATACCATAATCAAAACGATATTGCGAATTTGCAGGGAAAACGATGTACCTGAACCTGCACAGATCTTTACCGAATTTGGAAGTTTTACCGTTGGCGAAAGTGGTGCAATGCTCTTGAAAATAATAGGGCAGAAAAAACAAAATGACAAAGAATTCTGGAATATGATAGACAGTTCTTTTATAACTGCTCTGCCGGATACCTGGGGACTAAGTCAGAAATATGTATTACTTGCTCTGAATAAATGGGATAAGCCTTACGAAAAAATCAAATTAGGTGGACTTACCTGCGACAGTATGGATTACTACAACTCAGAAGCTCATACATCAGAAGTGTTTTTGCCTAAATACAAAAAACAGGAAGATTTATATATTGGCTTTTTCCACACAGGTGCTTATCAGGAATCGCTGGGAGGTTATGGTGGTATTCAACATTGTTTAATACCTGCTCCTAAACATGTATTGGTTGATTTTGATGAAGATGGCAATATTAGAAGCAAACTATTTGCTACCGAACAGGACGAAGAAAGCATGTTGAAAATACTAGGCTATAAATCAACTATTTAAAAGCAAATTCCAACAAAAAAACGGTATCACAAGTTACATTAGTAATAGATTATTGTAAGTTTTAACAGACAGATTATGAAATCGTTACTATTACTTGGCAGCCTGCTCGTTCTAGCTGCATCATGCAAAAAATATGAAACCTGTGCTACATATTCAGACAGCAAAATGATTAAGTACAAACTTGAAGATCTGAAACAGGGAAATAAAGCAGACATATAAAAAAAGGAATCATACACTGATTCCTTTTTTTATTGTTTAAAGTGAGGTAATATATTCTGCTGCTTCGAGCAAATCTTTTTTCATTATATCGGCAGAAGCTGTCTTTAATCCATCTTCCGGAAGTAAAATGGTTCTGATTCCCAATTTCTTTGCCGGCAACATATCACGTTCTTTATCGCCAATCATCCAGGATTGTGCAATATCTACATCAAATTTTGCTATAGCCCTTTCAAACATTAATGTACCAGGCTTTCTGGTTAAGGAAGCTGTATACTTTTCATGATATGGGGAGTAATAAAAGTAATCAATCAAATGATTGATTTCGTTTTGCAAATACTCATGGCACTGGTGCATATCACTATGGTCATAAATACCTTTGACTATACCGGACTGATTGGTTATTACAACCAATAAATATCCATGATCTTTAAGCATTTTGAGAGCTTTGGGTACTCCTTCAATAATCTTAAACTCATCAACCTTGTAGGTATAATCTACACAATCAATATTAATTACACCATCACGATCCAGGAAAATACACTTATTCATCAAGTAGTTGATTTTTTTTAATAAAAGGATAACATAAAATTAACAGCTACTTTCTATTTTTAAAAGTAAATTAATAATTTACATCCTTGCAGCAATGAAGGAACCAAAGGTAATATTTTCCGTAAAAAAACATTGTTTGCCCAAATTTAGTTTAGCAGTTTCTACTGCTGTATTTTAACAATCAGAATTTTTTATAATTCCACAACTATGAATAACACAATTAATCTTTCTTCAAAGATTGACGAAGCTACAAAGTCAAAAATAAATTCTTGGCTTCAAGGCGATTACGACCAGGCTACCAAAGACAGTATTTTATACTTAATGGAAGAAAATCAGGACGAACTTCTGGATTCCTTCTATCGTGACCTGGAGTTTGGAACAGGCGGGCTTAGAGGAGTAATGGGTGTTGGTACCAATCGTATGAACAAATATACTATTGGTATGGCAACTCAGGGATTGGCCAATTATTTAAAAAAATGCTTTCCTAATGAAGAATTAAAAGCAGCAATTGCATACGACAGCAGAAACAACAGTCCTCTTTTTGCAAAAATCACTGCCGAAGTATTGTCAGCAAATGGTATAAAGGTATATTTCTTTGATGCCTTGAGACCAACACCGGAACTATCATTTGCTATACGTTACTTTAAATGTCACACAGGTATAGTAATTACAGCATCACATAACCCTAAAGAATACAACGGTTACAAGGCATATTGGCAGGATGGGGCTCAAATGATAGCCCCACATGACAAAAATGTAATTAAAGAAGTACAGGCTATTACAGATCCGGGCAAGGTTAATTTCAAAGCTAATCCAGCTCTAATTGTTTCGGCAGGTAGCGAAGTAGACGAAGCCTACTTAAATACTATTGCAGCTTTATCCGTTTCGCCGGAAGCTATACAAAGACAGAATAATCTGAAAATTGTATTCTCTCCTATTCATGGTACAGGTATTACTATGGTACCTCCAATTCTGAAAAAATTTGGATTTACCAATGTTACCGTTGTCGAAGAACAAGCAACACCAGATGGAAACTTCCCTACTGTAGTTTATCCTAACCCGGAAGAAGCAGAAGCTTTAAGTATTGCACTAAAGAAAGCTGAATCAATTGATGCTGATATACTTTTAGGTACCGATCCTGATGCCGACCGAGTAGGTATAGCCGTAAAAAACCACAAAGGCAATTGGCAACTTCTGAACGGAAACCAAACCGGTAGTTTGCTGGTAAACTATATGATCAATGCCTGGAAAGAAAAAGGTAAACTGACCGGTAAAGAATTTGTAGTTAAAACCATAGTAACTTCAGACATAATCGAAAAAATTGCCAAAAGTAATGGTGTAAACTGTTACAGTACACTAACCGGTTTTAAATATATTGCTGCATTAATAGAGCAACTAAAAGGAAAGGAGCAATTTATTGCCGGTGGTGAAGAAAGTTATGGTTATTTAGTTGGTGATTCTGTCAGAGATAAAGACGCTATTGCCTCTTGCGCATTCATCTGCGAAATGGCTGCCTATGCCAAAGACAATAACAGATCATTATTTGACATGATGATTGACATGTATGTAAAACATGGCTTCTACAAAGAAAAACTAATCTCGATAACTAAAAAAGGAAAGAGCGGTGCAGAAGAAATTCAGTTAATGATGAAAGAACTGAGAGAAAATCCTCCCAAAATGCTTGCTGGTTCTAAGGTTCATAAACTAAAAGACTACGCTTCAAGTGTAGAAAAAGATCTTCTTTCCGGAAATTCTGTTACTATTGACCTTCCGAAAGAAAACGTTCTTCAATTCCTTACAGAAGACGGAAGTTTAATTTCAGCCAGACCATCAGGTACTGAACCAAAAATCAAATTTTACTTCTCTGTAAATGAAAAACTTGCATCTAAAAATCAATATGATGAAGTAGATGAACAATTGAACAAAAAAATCAACAAAATCATTGAAGATCTGAAACTAAACTAAGTTTTAGATATCTTGAATAAAAGAAAACCTTGAGACGAAACGCTCAAGGTTTTTTCATATATACACAAAACAATTAAATCAGCATATTTGGGTTAACCCCGATTAAGAAATACTATTCTAAACCAATTGTTGTTGATTTAGAAAATCTTAATCGATTCCGCAATTTCTATGGCGAAATTTGGGTTTATCAATAATAACTAGTACATTTTAATGTTTATGAAAAATATATTTATCTTAGCAGGTCTTTTCTTTGGAATATCCGGCTCACTTTTAGCACAAAATACATTCCCTGAACTTACAGGTAAAACCCTAAATAACAATCAAATAAAAATACCATTACAAACCAACGGTAAATACACGCTTATCGGAATTGCCTATTCCCAAAAAGCCGAAGACGATTTAAAAACCTGGTATCAACCTGTATATTCTACCTTTATAGAAAAAGGAGGCAATGGAATATTTGCAACGGATACCTATGACCTAAATATATATTTCATTCCGATGATAACCGGTATTGCGCAGGGAGCAAGTGGTAAAATCGAAGAAAAGATGAAACAAAACATTGACAAAAACCTTCAACCCTATATTCTTATATATGAAGGTGATATTAAAAATTACAAAACTTCCTTAAAAATGACAGAAAAGGACCAACCATACTTTTTTGTATTAGACCCAAATGGCAAGGTTGTATACTCGTGCCAGGGGGCATATTCTGAATCAAAATTTGAGAAAGTGGTAGAAATAGTAGAAGAACTTTAAAAATAAAAACATTGGATTTTAATAATTTTGATTTACATGAAGATATCCTAAGTGGTATCACCAGTCTGGGATTCAAGTCTCCTACCCCTATTCAGGAACAAACATTACCTATAGTATTAGCCAACAAAGATATAATTGGTTGTGCACAAACCGGTACCGGCAAAACCGGAGCTTTTTTAATTCCTATACTTAGTAAAATAGCCAAAAATAAAACCGGCAAAGTCAACACTTTAATCATTGTACCAACCAGAGAATTAGCTGTTCAAATAGACCAACAGGCCGAAGGAATGTCTTATTTTGCCGGAATAAGTACCTATTCAGTCTATGGAGGTGGTTCAGGACAAAGTTTTGATCAGGAAAAAAAAGCACTAACAGAAGGGGCCGACATAATTATAGCCACACCCGGCAGATTGATTATGCACCTTAACCAAAATTATGTTGATTTTTCGAGTGTGCAGCATCTGATATTGGATGAAGCAGACCGGATGTTAGATATGGGATTTCAAGATGCACTAACAAAAATTATTGGTCACTTACCAAAAAAGAGGCAAACACTTTTGTTTTCGGCAACCATGCCTCCCAAAATCAGGCAATTGGCAGGAGCTATTCTAAATAACCCTGAACAAATAAATATTGCTATTTCCAGACCAGCAGAAAAAATAACTCAGTCTGCATATATAGTTTTTGAAGAGCAAAAGCCTGGGGTATTTATGCATATTATTGAAGAATTAAAACCAACCAGTACCATAGTATTTACATCCAGTAAATTAAAAATAAAGGAAATACTAAGGGAACTACGCAAACTAAAAAACCAGGCCAAAGGAATTTCTTCAGACCTGGATCAAAAGGAACGTGAAGAAGTATTGATGGAGTTTCGTGCAAGAAAACTTCCTATATTGGTAGCAACAGATGTACTTTCCAGAGGTATTGATATAGAAGGTATAGATCTGGTAGTAAATTATGATGTGCCTGCAGAGCCGGAAGATTATATACACCGTATAGGGCGTACAGCCAGAGCAGAAGCCAAAGGACAGGCAATTACATTTATTACACCAAGAGATCAGAGTCGTTTCCGCAGAATAGAAAAACTTATGGAAATGACTATTGACAAACCCAAAATTCCCGAATCATTAGGAGCTGTACCTGATTACTCTACAGAATATAAAAGTACTAGTAACAATAAGAAGAGACCTTTTAAGAAGAAAAAACCTGCCAATTTTAAACCAAGAAACGGAAATAACAATTCGCAGTAAAAGAAAGATACAGGACAATTTATAATAAGCTAAAATAATTTTTTGCTAAACTTTTTGTCTTTTTTTTATTTATCACTTTATACACCTAAATTCGACCTTTTTTAAAGGAAAATGATGAAATTTATTAACTATTCTTTAATCGCACTAAATGGGCTATTGGTTTTTTCAGCCTGCGGACAAAACTCAAAAAACAAAAACATGAAATTAACTACAGAGAAGGATACTGTAAGTTACAGTTTAGGAGCTAATATCGCTACAAACCTGAAACAACAAGGTTTTGACGAATTAGATATTAACGTAATGGCAGAAGCCTTTAAAGATGTTTACGAAAGTAAAGATCTAAAAATCACAGCAGAAGAAGGTGGTATGCTGATTAATCAGTACATGATGAAACGTCAGCAAGCAAAAGGTGCAAACAACGTAAAAATTGGTCAGGAATTCCTTGACAAAAAAGCAAAAGAAGAAGGTGTTAAAAAAACAGCCAGTGGTTTGCTTTACAAAGTAGTACAAGAAGGTAGCGGTGCTACACCTTCTGCAACTGACAAAGTTACTGTACACTACACAGGTAAATTAATTGACGGTAAGGTATTTGACAGTTCTGTGGAGCGTGGTCAGCCTGCTACATTTGGTGTAAACCAGGTAATTCCAGGATGGACAGAAGCGTTACAACTGATGAAAGTTGGTGCTAAATACCAATTGTTTATCCCTGCAAATCTTGCCTATGGCGAAAGAGGAGCCGGTGGAGATATCGGACCTAACGAGACATTAATATTTGATGTTGAACTAATAAGCATTGAAGGTAAATAATTACCATTCATCTATAAAAAAAGCGAAGGTAATTCTTCGCTTTTTTTGTTTTCAGAGTGGCCATCCAACTGATCAATAAACGGTGTAGTATTTGTATTTACAAAAGCTATCTTACCGAATTCCAAAACAGATGCCCTATGTTCAAAGCATTCAGCATATTTTTACTAGTATTTTCTACCTATATTGTTCTGGCACAGGATACATTGATTTTTACCAACCTGGGTTCAAACATCAATACCGTTTATGACGAAGTAAATCCTCTCATTGCTCCAGATGGCAAAAGCATATATTTCGTTCGAAGCGATCATCCTCAAAATACGTTCAAAGGTGATTCTAATCAAGATATTTGGTTTTCGCAATTCAACCAAAAAGAAAGTTTATGGTCTGTAGCAGAACACTTAAATTTTCCTTTCAATCAAAGACAATTTAATGCTGTTTATGGAATTAGCCCTTCCGGTAGAACGTTGCTAATAAAAGGTGCATACAAAAATGGCAAATACAAGGGACGTGGACTTTCCTTAACGCATAAAAAAAATGGACGTTGGTCATTACCGGAAATGCTGGATATTAAAGATTACGACCTATTAAATCAGGGGTATTATGATGGTGCCTTCTTAAGTTCTGATGGTAAAACCATACTAATGTATATGAGTGAGAAAAAAAACTCTCCAACGGGTGACTTATATGCCTCCTTTCTAATTAATGCAAACACGTGGAGCAGACCTATTAACCTTGGAAAAGACATAAACACTCCTTTTTTGGAAGCCTCCCCTTTTCTGGCTGCAGACAATAAAACCTTATATTTTAGTAGCACACGCCCCGGCGGACAAGGTGATGCTGATATATACCGTACTCAAAGACTGGATGATACCTGGACTAAATGGAGCAAACCAGAAAATTTAGGCGCGCCTATTAATACAGATAAAAGAGAAACATTCTACTCCATATCAGCCTCCGGAGATTATGGCTACCTAGTCATAAAACCGGGCCAATTTGGCAAGTCAGATATAGTAAAAATAAAAGTATCAGAAAATTTCAAACCTGAACCGGTAGTCATTGTAACCGGTAAGGTATTAAATGCAAAAACCAACCAACCTGTTGAAGCCAAAATTTCTTGCGAAAACCTGACAAATGGCAAATCATTTGGACAAACAGAATCAGAAGCTGAAACCGGTGAATACCAGTTCATACTTACCAAAGGCACAAACTATGGTTTTTTAGCCCAAGCCGAAGGGTATATTGCTCTATCTGAAAACCTGGACCTAAGCGAACTTAAAACGTTTACTGAAATCAAAAAAGACCTGTATCTATTTCCTATAGAAAAAGGCCAGATTGTAACACTCAATAATATTTTTTTTGAAAGTGCCAGTGCCATACTCAAGCCTGAGTCACATTCTGAACTCAAAAGACTTATCAACTTTATACTAAGCAATCCAAAAATATTAATTGAAATATCCGGACATACAGACAATATTGGCGAAGATGAATCCAATATGATTTTGAGCAAAAACAGAGCAAAATCAGTAATGGAATATTTACTAAAGCATGGAATTACTATTGAACAGATTCAATATGTCGGACATGGAGAATCTCAGCCAATTGATACCAATGAAACTGAAAAAGGACGAAGTAAAAACAGACGAGTTGAAATAAAAATATTGGATATATAACAAGCATGATACATTTGAAAGATGCAGAAATATGCAGGCTAATTGTGCATAGAATTGGAAATAAAAGTGATGGTGATTCGATTGTATATTCGGATCAGGAAATCAATCTTTCAGACCCAATCCTAAAAGGAATTTTACAAAAGTATTTTCTGGATGGGTTCAAAGATCACAATTATTATAATCTATCCCATCCGAGTGATATTAACCTGAATGAGGTTTTTCATTTTGCCGGAAAAATTATCGAAAACCCTGCCAACACCTTAGCTATTTCAAAAGATTTGGCCAAACAATTATTTGAATGCTCGGACCATCCCAATATTAAAGTCGGAGATTTTTGTGTAGCCTGGTTTGAAAACTGCTCCATAAATGGTGAATATGCCGATGCCATTGGTTTATTTAAAATTGAAAATAAAGATACCTTCTTAAAAATCACGGAAAACTTCAAGATTCTGCACGAACAAGGAATCAACATCTCAAAACTGGATAAGGGAGCATTAATTCTCAACAGTGAAAAAGAAAATGGCTTTTTGGTTTCGATGATTGATAACACCAATAAAAATCAGGAAGCAAGATATTGGACAGAAGATTTCCTGAAATTAAAACCGCGGGAAGATAGTTTTTATCACACAAAAAACTATATACAACTCTGTAAAAGCTTTTGTACTGAAATCCTTGACAAAAAGGAACAAATTGAAAAACCAGATCAAATTGATTTCTTGAACCGATCGTCCGGTTTCTTTTCCCAAAAAGAAAACTTCAATATACAGGAATTTGAAAATGAAGTAATTGCAGACCCGGAAATAATTGACAAATTCAGAGGTTTTAAAAGCAATTTTCAAGAAACTAATGATGTTCAGATCTTTGACGAATTTGATATTTCGACCAATGCTGTAAAGGGCAACAAAAAGGTATTTAAAAGCATTTTAAAACTGGATAAAAATTTCCATATATATGTTCATGGAAATAGAAATCTGATTGAGCGAGGTTATGATGAAGAGCGCCAGATGAGTTATTATAAAGTCTTTTTCACAAACGAATCCAGCTAACACGCAGTTAGTTCGGTTAGTTTCTCGCAGCCTATGTTTAATGGGGCTCAATTTTAATAAAAAAATGGATGGCGAAACTTATCATTTTGCCATCCATTTCAACGTATAAGTATATTTGTTCTTACTTTTTGGTATAAGCCTTTAATTCATTAAGTTCCTTTTTACGCAATTTTTGAGCTGCTTTCAACTGATTATTTCGGACTTTTTTCTGAGTTTCAATAATTGCTTTAGCCTGCTTATAGTGAAAGTTTTCACTCTTTACAACCATTGGCACTGTGGCCTGAGTACATGCTGAAACGATATATGCAACAAACATTAGACATAAGATAGTTTTCATAGTGGTAATAGTTTAAGGGTTCAATTACCTGGACAACTAACTACTTTTACGCAAAATGCTAACATACGGTTTATTTAAATTATACTTTTTTATGAAATAATATAATTTAAATAAACTTAGATTAAAGTTTAAATAAAAATAATACAACAAAAACCATATTTAATAACATAAAATAGGCTAAAATTTAAAAAATTGACCAATTTAGAATTTTGGTTAACTTTGTCATCATAATCCAATTAAATTCATGAAAAAGCTATTTGTAATCTTTTTAACAGTATCATTTTTTGTTTCATGCAAAAAAGAAAATGAAATACAGGTTTATGAACCAACATTTGACAATTACAACAAGGTTTTAAGAATCATTGAAGTAAGCACAAACCAAATCGTATTAAAAAACAATTCTGGAGCACCAGTATTTGCGCAGGAATATCTGTATCAAACCAGAGACACCATCGTGAGACTAAGTAATACGACAACACAAATCCCACACCAAGCTACTTACACCGTTGAGGCTGCAAAACCAATAGATTTCAGAAACGACACGGTTATATTAAAACGTGTAGATTTTAAAACATTAGATACTATAATTACTGATCAATTCTTTCCGATTAACGAAGCTGGATTTTAATCACTTACAGTAAAGAATGTCTCAACATGAGGCATTCTTTTTAATAGTTATCCACAAATCTATGTGGTAAACTATTCCAATCCCTTCCTTCAAAATATCTTACTTTACCTCCAATTCCTTTTATTTAAATAGTATATTTGTTATTCTGTATAGGAGGCTTTTCAAACCAACTCATAACATGAATATTCAAATTACTTATTTCGGACATTCTTGCTTCGTGGTAAACACCGGATCTGAAAAGATACTTTTTGATCCATTTATCACACCCAATGAGTTGGCTTCCAAGATAGATATTAACACAATTCAATGTGACTACATACTCATAACCCATGGACATGCAGATCATATTGCCGATGCAGAAGTTATAGCAAAAAGAACCAACGCTCTGGTAATAAGCTCTTTTGAAGTAATTACCTGGCTTGAAAATAAAGGAGTATCTAATACCCACTCCATGAATATAGGTGGTAAGTGGAAGTTTCCGTTTGGGACAGTTAAAATGGTTGAAGCAATACATTCCAGCAGTTTGCCTGACGGAACCTATGGTGGTACAGCAGCGGGATATGTGTTGGCATTGAATGAAAAAACGTTCTACTTTTCCGGCGATACAGCATTATATTCTGATATGAAACTAATAGCAAGTCAATACAATATTGATATTGCATTTCTGAGTATTGGCGACAATTACACTATGGATATAGAAGAGGCCATGATAGCTGCCGAATATATAAAAACAGATAAAATAATAGGTATGCATTATGATACCTTTCCGTGGATAAAAATAGACCACGCGAAATCAAAAGAAGTTGCCATCAAGGCAAACAAAGAATTAATATTGATGAAAATTGAAGAGACCATAACTATATAGCCATATGAACAAGATAATCGCCATAGCTAATCAAAAAGGCGGTGTTGGCAAAACCACCACAGCTATCAACCTTGCTGCCAGTCTTGCTGCTCTCGAGTTTAAAACACTTCTGGTAGATGCAGACCCTCAGGCCAACTCTACTTCAGGATTAGGTATAAATCCAAAAGAAGTCGAGAACAGCATATATGAGTGTATGGTTGATGATGTTGAAATTGATGGTCTGATACTTAAAACCGATATAGAGTTTCTGGACCTAATACCTTCACATATAAACCTAGTTGGTGCAGAGGTTGAACTAATTAATCTTAGCGGTCGTGAAGAAAAAATGAAGCATAAATTAGGTCTTGTGCAAGATCGTTATGACTTTATTATAATCGATTGTTCGCCTTCGCTTGGTTTGATAACCGTAAATGCATTGGTAGCAGCAAATTCAGTACTTGTACCTGTACAATGTGAGTATTTTGCCTTGGAAGGTTTAGGTAAACTGTTGCATACGGTAAAAATTATTCAATCTCGACTAAATCCAAAACTTACTATCGAAGGTATACTGCTAACCATGTATGACCTAAGAGTCAGATTATCAAATCAGGTGGTTGAAGAAGTTAGAACGCATTTTCAGGATTTGGTATTTGAAACCATTATACCAAGAAACATCAGACTGAGTGAATCACCAAGTTTTGGAGTGCCTGTAATTGCACATGATGCCGAAAGCAAAGGTGCCTTAAGCTATATAAGTCTGGCGCATGAAATACTTGAAAAAAACGGAATAAACGTAAGTAAATAATATTGAATATAACATACATGGTAATTCCATGTAGTACTAAATAAAGATGAGCAAAAACGTTAAGCGAAATGCCCTTGGAAGAGGTTTAGGAGCATTATTAAACGATACAGAACAGGTAAACTCAGGCGAAACAACTGTAGTTGTCAACAATATAAACGAAATACCTGTCGAAAATATTGAAACCAACCCATACCAGCCAAGAACTGTTTTTGATGAAACTGCATTAAACGAATTAGCTGAATCCATAAAAGTACAAGGTATCATTCAACCCATTACGGTTAGAAAGCTCAATGATACTACCTACCAGTTAATAAGCGGTGAAAGAAGGTATCAGGCTTCTAAAAGAGCTGGTTTAACGCATATTACTGCATACATTCGCACAGCCAACGATCAGCAAATGCTGGAAATGGCTTTGATCGAAAACATCCAACGTGAAAACCTCAATGCACTCGAAATAGCCCTGAGTTATCAGAGACTACTTAGTGAATGCAATTTGAAGCAAGAGGAATTAGGAGACAGAGTTGGGAAAAATCGTTCAACCGTAACCAATTATCTAAGACTTCTAAAACTTCCACCGGATATACAGGCAGGCTTGCGCGACAGCAAAATATCAATGGGTCATGCACGTGCATTAATATCAGTAGATCTAATTGATGACCAACTGGCTGTTTATAAAAAAATACTAGAGCAGGATCTTTCGGTAAGAAAAACCGAAGAATTGGTCAGACAACTTGAAAATGCACGAGTAAAAGCTCCTAAAGAAATAAAATCATCGCCACTATCCAAAGAGATCGTGCAATTACAAACCAAATTAACTTCACACTTTGGTACAAAAATTCAAATCAAAACTGACGAGAATACCAAGGGTGAAATAAAAATACCTTTTGTATCGGGCGAAGATTTGAACAGAATATTGGAAATTTTGAATTTCTAATGAAACACTATTTTTTAAGCATTTTGTTTTTCCTATTGCTACAGAATCTATTTGCTCAGCAATCAGATTCTGTAGCAACTATGGCTCCTAAAAAGATAACGTTAGAAAATCCAAAGGAAGCCTGGTTACCTAATCCTAAAACAGCAACCATACTATCTGCCGTTGTGCCGGGCTTAGGCCAAGCCTATAACAGAAGTTATTGGAAAATACCAATAATTTATGCTATTGAAGGTACTTTGATTTACCTTATTTTTTACAATAATGGGTATTACAAAGATTTTAAAGAAGCTTACAAAACACGTATAGACACCAGTAGCACCAAACAGCTTGACAAATACTATGATAACCCTAATTATAGAACTGCAGACCAGTTAAGACTAGCACGAGATGACTACCGAAGAAACAGAGACTTATCTATTGTAGTTGCTGCTGCGATATATGGTATTCAAATATTGGATGCCAATGTAGATGCACACTTAAGAACGTTTAAAATAAACAAAGAGCTAAGTCTTGAGCTCAATCCATTTTTTTATAAATACAATACATATAATTTAGCATCAGGTGTTAGTCTAAGCCTAAAATTTGACCAACAATCTGACAATATCAGACCAAAATTTTAATCATGAGAATACTTATTCTGGGCTATGGCAAAATGGGAAAAACCATAGAACAAATTGCTTTAAAAAGAAACCATACTGTTCCTTATAAAATTGATCTGAGCAATCAACATGACCTGCTAAAGTTGGATAAAAGCGAGATTGATGTTGCCATAGAGTTTTCATCGCCGGAAAGTGCTTTTGAGAACATCAAAATTTGTCTTGAAAAAGGTATACCTGTAGTAAGTGGTACAACAGGCTGGTTAGAAAAGAAACAGGAAATTATCGATCTGACTAACAAAACCAAAGGCGGGTTCTTTTACGCTTCCAACTATAGTGTAGGCGTGAATTTATTCTTCCATTTGAACAAAATACTAGCACGAATTATGAACAACTTCCCTGACTACACAGTCACAATGGAAGAAATTCATCATACTGAAAAGAAAGATGCACCAAGTGGTACTGCAATTACTTTGGCAGAAGGAGTAATAGAGCATTTGGACCGCACCAAGAAATGGATCAATGAAGAATCACAAACTTCAGGAGAACTACCTATTATTTCCAAAAGAATAGATAAAGTACCTGGCACACACACTGTTGATTATTCAACAAAAGTAGATTCGATTGAAATTAAACATACCGCACATACCAGAGAAGGCTTCGCTGAAGGTGCAGTAATTGCAGCAGAGTGGTTAAAAGGTAAGCAAGGAGTGTTTGGCATGGACGACATGCTTAAAATTAATATTTAATCGAAATGGTATTATTATTTTCAATTTTTTTCCTACTAATCCTAATTAGTTGGATTGGTCTTTCTAAAATGTTTGTTAAAGCCGGACAAAAAGGTTATCAAGCATTTATACCTTTTTTAAACTTTTACATTTGGCTTAAATTAATTGGTAAACCTACTTATTGGATTTTTCTTCTGTTTGTTCCAATTATCAATGTATTTATTTGTGCTTACATGCATATAGATATAGTAAGGTCATTTGGCAGAGAAAGTTTAGGTGATCATACGTTGGCCATTTTAGCGCCCTTTTACTTGTTCTTAAAAATCGGTTTTGACCCTAACAGCAAGTATATAGCAAAAGCTACAGACCTACCAAAAATAGAGAAATCCAAAAACAGAGAATGGACAGAAGCTATTGTATTTGCAGTAGTTGCAGCTACACTTATCAGATGGTTATTACTGGAAGCATTTACCATCCCTACCCCGTCAATGGAAAACTCGCTACTAGTAGGTGACTACCTGTTCGTAAGTAAAGTACATTATGGTGCCAGAACGGTTAAGACACCGCTTCAACTTCCTCTTACTCATCAAACAATCTGGTTTACACAAATACCATCCTATCTGGATTGGATACAATTGCCGCAAAAAAGACTTCCTGCTATATCAGAGGTAAAAAGAGGCGATGTGGTGGTGTTTAACTACCCACCGGAATTTCAACACCCTACCGATTTAAAAACCAATTATATCAAGCGATGCGTGGCACAGGCAGGCGATACACTTGAAGTAAAAAACCGAAATATTTGGATAAATGGTAGTGAGATCAAGCTTCCGGAAGGCGTCCAGTTTAACTATTATGTAAAATTTAAGCCTGACAGGATTAGTAATTATAACTTTAAATCTTTGTTAAATAAATTTCACAAATATGAAGACAAAGATATTAGTAATATTTTCAAAGACGGGCTTGAAATAAGCCTTCGTCCTGATGAAGCAGAACAGATTCAGAAACTGGATTATGTAGCATCAGTCACTTTCGAAATGCCATTTCAAAGAAATCCGGTATTGTATCCTTATAATCCAAAATTTAACTGGACACAGGATAATTATGGGGCTATTTATGTTCCAAAAAAAGGGGATAAAATTGCTATAAATCCGGACAATATAGTCATGTATGAACTTCCAATTTCCAAATATGAGGGTAATAAGGATGTAAGCATACAAGGCAACAAATTGTACATTGACGGAAAGGAAGTAGTGGAATACGAATTTAAACAGAATTATTACTTTATGATGGGTGACAACAGACACAACTCAGCAGACTCAAGATATTGGGGATTTGTACCTGAAGATCATGTAGTTGGAAAGGCAGTATTTATCTGGATGTCAATTGATAAAAATGAAAAATTCCTGAATAAAATTCGTTGGAACAGATTATTTACCGTGATTAAATAGTTTAGTAATACCGATAGTTTTAACAATATAAAAAAGGTGGTCTAAGTAAATTAGACTACCTTTTTTTTGTTTAAATCCACATCAATTATATTTTTCAACCCAATTTAATCAGCAGGTAGCAATGAACAAGCTGAACTTCCGGTATTAATTTGGGCTGTTTTTGTTAGGTTCAATCTACTTTTGACTATTTTCCCATTCTTTTACCTGATTTCCCCAAACTGGAATACCATTATTATCTTTCAGAATTTTGGCAAGATGCATCAAATTCCATGTCATGAAAGTAGTATTTTTATTGGTGAAGTCATTTTCAGGTCCTCCGGAATTGTTGTCCAGATATGAAGGTCCGGGCCCGATAGCACCAATCCAACCTGCATCTGCCTGCGGTGGTATTGTATATCCTATATGTTGTAAAGAGTATAGTAAATTCATTGCACAATGCTTAACTCCATCTTCATTGCCAGTTACCAGGCAACCGCCTACTTTTCCATAGTAAGCGTACTGATCAGATTTATTAAGAATGGCCGAGTTTGCATACAACCTTTCAATAACCATAGATGCTACAGAAGACTTATCCCCCAGCCAGATAGGTGTACCAATTACTAATATATCTGCATTCATTATTAACTTTTGGATCTTTGGCCAATCGTCGGTATCCCAGCCATGTTCTGTCATATCAGGAAAAATACCAAAGGCAATTGAATGATCAACAACTCGAATAAGATCTACACTAACCTTATTGGCTTCCATTATTTCTATGGATTGGCGCATCAAGCCTTCTGTATGGGAAACATATGGAGATTTTTTAAGTGTGCAATTCAAAAAAACTGCTTTCAAAGCTGAAAAATCATAAGGATTTTCCTTGTTCCACTTACTTTGTATAGGATTGAAATTATTCTGCATAAAAAAAAGGGATGGTTAAAAAACCATCCCTTTTATAACTAAAGATATGCTTCTGTGTTTTTAGCAAACCAAATTTAGAAAATTAAAATCCATGGCACAACGGGATCATTAGTGTTGCTATAAGCCAGAATAAGATATTCAAACCAACACCAACTTTAGTAAAGTCCTTAAACTTGTAACCACCTGCACCATATACCATGGTATTAGTCTGGTAACCTACAGGAGTCATAAAACTCGATGAAGCTCCCAAGGTAATGGCCACCAAAAACGGCATAGGCGAAAGATCCATCTGCTGTGCTGTAGATATAGCAATTGGTGCTAACAATGCAGCACTTGCGTTGTTTGACATAATCTCAGTTATAAGCGATGTTAATAAATACAAGGCCGATACAATTACAATAGGACCATAATCACCCACTGTATTAATAACCAGATAAGCTATGTCTTTAGAAATACCTGTTTTTTCCATTGCTGTACCTAAACTCAGCGCACCTGCCAAAAGAAATATTACTTTCCAATCTATTACATCATATATTTCCTTGACAGGAACACACTTTGTCAAAACTAAAATAGCAGAAGCAATCAGGGTACCTCCAAGAACATCTAAAATTTCAAAAGTAGAAAGTAAAATTACTGCTAAAAGACAAAAAATAACCAAAGCAAAATTCTTCCAGTTCACCTGAGGATTCTCACGTTCTGTAAGCAAAATAAAAGGTTGATTTTGTTCCAATTCGTCTTCTTTGAGTTTAACCAGTCTATTATTTTTAATTTCAACAAGGATCACATCACCTGCTTTAAGTATCGTGTTCATCAACCTGGTTTGAATTATGTCTTCTCTATGTCTAATAGCCAAAGGGATAGCTCTGTAACGTTGTCTAAAATTTACCTCCTGCATGGTTTTTCCTTCGAATCTGGAGTTTGATGTAATGATCAATTCGACCAAAGTGGTGTCTTTAGATTCGAATTCGTGATTGGTAAATCGAATAGTCTGTCTGTTACCTAGTTGTAATTTCTCTTTTAATTTTTGCAAACGTTCTACATTGGAGCGTACTTTTAAAATATCTCCAATTTTTAAAACAAAATCACCATTGGGTACAGAGAATACAACATTATTTCTAAGTACTTCTAGAATATCCATTTCGTATTCTACAACCAGCGGAGCTTCTCGAATCATTCTACCGGCTGATCGTGAGTTTTCAAGCAATTCTATTTCAGTAACATAATCGCGGAGGTTAAACTCCTTTTCTTTATCAATTTGTTCTCTGTGAGGTAATAGTCTTTTCCCAATAAATTGCATGTAAATCATACCTGCCAAAAAAAGTGTTATACCTACCGGAGCAAGTGTAAACATTTCAAACCCTTCTACCCCACTATTTCTGGCTATACCATCTACCAATATATTTGTTGAGGTACCAATAAGAGTACACATGCCACCAAAAATAGAAGCAAATGAAACAGACATTAATAACTTACTAGCGGGTATTTTACATTCTTTGGCAGCTTGAATTACTACAGGAATAAACATAGCCACAACGGGTGTATTATTGATAAAGGCAGAAACCAATGCTATGGAAACCATCATTACAATAAAACCCAGGTTGAAATTCTTGTTAAACATGGAGGCAAAAAAGCTTCCCACATAATTTAAAGCTCCAGTCTTTACTAAGGCTGCACTCAACACAAACATAAAAAGGACTGTAACAGTTGCTCCATTACTAAATCCTTCAACAGCTTGCTTGGGAGAAAGAATTCCGGTAACAATTAGTGCTCCCATAATCAAAATTGCAACCACGTCTACCCTAATCCACTCACTTACAAACAAAAAAAGGGCAATTGCCAGAATAACACCCAGAATTATTGCTTCCATTATAAAATTATTTTCTCAAAGTTATTATTAATCTATTTAATATACCAATTTGATAGACTAATAAATTAAACTTTATAAAATAAGTACTAAAAAAGTAAAAAGTTTGACAATGTTTAAAATAAAAAAACATTAAAAAGCCTAACGCCATCAAACAATTACTATAGTTTCAACTATATTGTACTTCAAACTATTAAAGTTACCTATATGTATGCTTTCAGAAATGTAATTCTTTGTCTTCTATGCACACTCATTTTTACAGCAAATACAAACGCACAAACCAACTCTAAACCTGAAAAAATAATTTTTATCATTGGCGATGGAATGGGCCTAACCCAGATTTCTTCATTGTATGTAGACAAAACCATAACAAACTTTGAACGTTTCAAAACCATAGGATTGGTTAAAACCGGATCGGCAACGCACAAAATCACAGATTCGGCAGCAGGTGCAACGGCCTACTCTACCGGCAAAAAAACCTATAACTATGCTATAGGAGTCAACAAAGACACGGTTCCTGAAATCACCCTAATAGAACAATTGAAAGAAAAAGGATTTAATACAGGCATTGTTGTTACTTCTTCAGTAACTCATGCTACACCAGCTGCTTTCTTTGCACATGTTGCAGACAGAAATTTGGAGGAAGAAATAGCGACATTTCTGCCCAATTCTAAAATAGATTTTATAGCTGGAGGAGGATTAAAATTTTTCACCAAAAGAAAAGATAAAAACAACCTGCTGGATTCTTTAAATAGTAAAGGCTACGATACCTATCTATCCGAGACAACAGTACCTATTAGGCTTAACAAAGAAAAACCACAAGTTATGCTTTTAGCAGAAAATGGAATGCCAACCATGTTGAAAGGTAGAGGATCTTATCTACCAGACTATACTCAAAAAGCCCTGGAGTATCTTACAGAAAAAAACAATCCATTTTTTTTACTAATTGAAGGGTCGCAAATAGATTGGGCCGGACATTTAAACGACAGCAATTATTTGCTGGAGGAAATGCAGGATTTTGATCAAACACTGGGAAAAGTATTGGATTATTCAGAAAAGCATCCTAATACGCTGGTAATTGTAACTGCTGATCACGAAACAGGTGGATTTTCAATAGCATCAATCAAAGAAAACTATAATAAACTTCAATACTTATTTACTACCAAAGGACATACTTCAGCTATGGTACCGGTATTTGCTGTTGGTCCGGGATCGGAACAATTTTCAGGGATTATGGAAAACACCGATATACATGCCAGAATCCTACAATTATTAAAAATCGATTAGTTGAGAAAAATTAGGATAACCCCTAAACGGCATAAAACCCGGTTTAAGCAATAGAAACAAAAATTGCTTAACCGATTCAATTCAGCACCTATTCGCATTAAAATGGTGATTTTCTAGATCGGGGCAGAACTTCGGCTCGTTCATCATCTCCTACTGTTAATTGGGTTTAATATGTAAGAAAAAGCCTAATTATCCGTCAAGTTATTTAACTTAATTTGCGGTTATTCAGAATCATTTTCCCTTGTATACAAACCTACTAGTATCCTCAGCTATTACAATTGCTCAACGCACTTAATCACTCAAACTATACTTTATATGGTAACAACTAGGTAACATATTTAGCTTTTACATCAAAATGCCGTAAAAAATATCACTAAATTTACAATCTGCTATACACTATGCGTTTTATTGACGCTTATAATTTCGAGTCGTATAAGTTTTATAATTAATGAAAATCAAAATCACATTAACTCTCCTGCTGAATATACTATTCTTACTTAAAGCATTTCCATCAAATTTGCCTACAGGTTTTGTTGAAGAAGAAATAGCGACTGGTCTAAATCCAGTTTCAATTACCAAAGGCCCAAACAATATTATTTATATAACCGAAAAAAACGGTAAAGTTAAAGTTGTACAAAACGATTTCCTATTACCACTTCCATTATTGGACATAGAAGTTAATGATATAAATGAGCGAGGCTTAATAAATATTGCACTTCATCCTGATTTTTTTAACAATGGATATTTTTATGCATACTACTGCCCTAAAAACAGAAATAAAAACAGAGTTGCACGATTTACAGCAACAAACAATGGCAAATCTACCCTTCCAGGGAGTGAAGTTCTAATCATCGAACTTGATACACTTGTAGGTGGTATTCACAATGGGGGATGTATGAAATTTGGCACAGATGGTAAACTATATATCGGCACTGGCGATGGCGGTGTAGCCACAAATTCAAAACTTTTGGACAATACACTTGGCAAAATATTAAGAATAAATGAAGATGGAAGTATACCAGCCGACAATCCATTTTACTCAGACAACAATGTTACCGGCATTAACAAATCAATTTACGCTTATGGACTCCGAAACCCTTTTGCATTTGAATTTGACGCAATTGGACAACTTTATACTACAGACGTAGGAGGCGGTGTTGCCGAAGAGATAAACAAAGTACTTCCAGGAAAATTCTACGGTTGGCCTGACCGTGAAGGAAATTCCGGATCAACCAATATAGCTAATTACCAAGGTCCGGAATATTTTTATAATCATAGCGATGGTGCGTGTGCTATAATAGGCTGCTCATTTTACAATCCTGTAAATAATACTTTTCCTGCCGAATACAGCGGACAATTGTTTTTTGGAGACTATTGTAATGAAAAAATATATACCTGGAACCCCGTAACTAATGAAAGAACAGACTTTGCTACTGGAGCAAACCGTCCACTTTGGTATTTATTTTCTGACAATGGAGACATGTATTATATTGAAAGAAACGGTTTAGCTGGAGGCTCGTCTGGCTCCAACATGGTTAGTTATGATGGCAAACTCTGGAAAATCAGATATACAAACTCCAATGAAGTATTTATAAACCAAAACCCGCAAAATGTATTGATTACCGTAGGTGAAAGTGCATCATTTAGAGTTATAGCATATAGCAAACTACAACCTGTTACATATCAGTGGTATAAAAATGACGTATTGATAGAAGATGCCAACAATGACACCTTAACGATTTCTTTTTTAGAATTATCAGACAACAATTCCCACTATAAGTGTGTAATTTCTAATGGGTTTTCATCTGTCACTTCATTAGCAGCAACATTGACTGTTGTACAAAATACGCGTCCAGTGCCCGTAATAACCTCCCCTTCTATCCATTCCAATTATTCAGCTAACGACGAAATACATATTACCGGCTCAGCAACGGATGCCGAAGATGGTATACTAGCCGACACTTCATTAACCATCTGGGTAGATTTACACCACGATACACATTCGCATCCTGCACTTTCACCTGTCATAGCAACCAATCAGCCCATTAAATTTACAGTTCCTAATAATGGAGAAACCTCTCCTAATGTATACATGAGAGTATATTTAAAAGCAACGGATTCTGATGGTTTTTCGTCGACAACCTTTGTAGATATCTATCCAGAATTGGTGGGTATAACAGTAAATTCCAATGTTCCGGAAGCCTATATAAATTACGACGGCACTTATTACCCTGTCGGTGAAAAAGTATCTTCAGTAAAGGGGCTAATCAGAATATTGGCAGCACCAGCCGTGATAACTACAGAAACTAAAACATGTATATTTAAAGAGTGGTCTAACGGAAGAACAACTAAAATAATAAGCTTTGCAACACCAGAAAATGATCTGACACTTTATACGACCTATGATTGCGATGAATTGGAATATAATGGAGATGGTCTGATTGGTACTTATTCAAAGTATACTTCCATAACACACCAAGAGAATGGTGTAAGACTAAAAAGAATTGATTCTACTATTGACTTTAACTGGTTATATGAATCTCCGGATATGGGCACAATTGACGAGAATTATTTCAAAGCCCGATGGAATGGATACATTCATATACCAACTGCCGGAAATTATACATTTTACCTCAATTCATTTTACAATGACATTTGCAAGTTATCCATTGACAATCAGGAATTAATAAACAAAACATCAGGACCATATACAGGATCAGAATATTATATTGAAGAATCAGGCAATATATATTTTGAACATCCAGGAAAAAAACCAATCAATATCATATTTGAAGAAACTGACTGGATAGCAGCATTGCAAATGAACTGGTCAGGACCTTCTATAAACAAACAAATAGTACCTAAAGAAAATCTATTTACAAATTTAACTCAAGCTACCGGCAATGGACTTACAGCTGAATACATTGAAGACATGGCTATACTTGGAGGCATTATACCGAAATACTCTCAGACTGATACCATATTAAATTTTAATTGGGCAACAGGTTCACCCAATGCTGCTTTGTTGGATAATGATCAATTTACAATTACCTGGAAAGGATATTTGAGAATACCTTTAGATGATTACTACACCTTTACTATTAGTGGCGATGATGGATTTATCCTTGTTTTAGGAAATGACACAATCATTAACCAATGGCACGATGGCGTGTTTGAGAATAAAGAAAAAACACTCTTTTTATCTGGTAACACATTTTACCCTATCGAATTAAAATATTTCGAAAACGGTGTAAATGCCGATATAAAACTGGAATGGGCTTCTTCCTTTATTTCTAAAAGTCCAATAGTAAAAAAATACCTATTTACAGAAATCCCGATTATAACTTCGAATGAAGAATACCCTAATACTAATGAAGGAAATGTACTTTTGGCAAAAAATGGCACCAATATTAAAATTATTAGTAAATCTGAATCAATAGAATCCTATGCAGTATATAATGTATCCGGATCAAAAATAACCGAGGGTAAAAATGAGATTCAACATCAATGGATAGATTTGGGTACACAACCTGACGGATTATACATTATCCGGTTAATTGACCATGGGAAGCCGGTCATTTTTAAATTTATCAAGTAAAGCCATATAAACAGTAATTCTAAAAGGTCCGGGAATATATCTCGGACCTTTTTTTGTTATTTATGTGGCAAGAATAGGTATGCTGAAATGCAAGGAAAAACAACAAAACAATCCTAAAATAACAATGGATTCATCCATTAGTTTGATAATAAAAGGGGGTGAGATTTAGAACTCAACTTTTCAATAAGATTGTCAATTTCCAATACTATTTACTATGAAAAACATACTTATTATAGGTGCTTCATCAGGTATAGGCGCAAAAATCACCGATTTGCTTAGTGAAAATGTGAATATTTATGGCACATACCATAAAAATGAAAGAGAAAATAAAGGTTCTGTAAAGTACCATAAATTAAATATTGAGGATGAAATTCCCGACATGGATTTTCTGCCAGACACGTTGGATGGCCTGATTTATTGTCCTGGTAGTATTAATTTAAAACCATTTTCGACCATTAAACCCGATGATTTTGTAAAAGACTATAATTTACAAGTAATTGGAGCCATAAAAATTATACAAAAGGTTTTTCCCCTTCTTAAAAAAAGCAAATCTGCCTCTATAATTTTATTTAGTACCGTAGCTGTACAGAATGGTTTTAGTAATCATGCACAAATATCAGCTAGTAAAGGTGCATTGGAAGGTTTAACCAGGGCATTGTCAGCGGAGTTTGCACCAGGTATTAGAGTCAATTGTATTGCTCCCGGACTTATAGATACACCTCTTACGGCATCTCTATTGAATACGGATGAAAAAAAATCACAATACGCCAAAAAACACCCCATGCAAAAAATTGGCAGTACTGCAGACATAGCACATATGGCAGCATTTTTATTGGACGAAAAATCAGGATGGATAACAGGACAAATATTCCATGTTGATGGTGGTATCGATGCCATTAAAATGTAAAAAGCCTGATGCACCTTAGATATATAATTATTGTAAATGGAAACGATTACACTAATTTTTCCGCATCAACTATTTGAAGATTGCCAGGCTTTACAACAAAAAGTACCGGTATATTTAATAGAAGAATATTTATTTTTTCGACAATACAAATTTCATAAACAGAAGCTAGCCTATCACAGGGCAACTATGAAATGGTATGAAAATTATTTAGTTGAAAAAGGATTCAAAGTCGACTATATAGAAAGTTCAAGCAAGAATAGTGATATCCGAAAACTGATAACGCATCTTTCAGATCAAGGCATAAAGCAAATTTACTATACTTATACTGCAGACAATTGGCTGGAAAAGCGAATTCAACAACAGGCGAAAAAGCATACTATTGAAGTAAAACAATATCAAAGTCCAGGCTTCATAAATTCTATAGAAGACATAAAAACCTATTTTGCCAATCGTAAAAACTATAGCCAAACTGAATTTTACATATACCAACGAAAGGAAAGACAATACCTCGTTGATGAGAACTTAAAGCCAAAAGAAGGAAAATGGTCATTTGACAAAGATAATCGGGAAAAATACCCTCAGAATAAAAAACCTCCTCAGCTAGATTTCCCCAAACCATCAAAATTCTATCAGGAAGCTATTGAGTATGTCAATAAAAATTTTGACGCAAACTACGGACAACTAAACGAAGCTGTTTGTTACCCTAATTCATTTGAAGAAAGTAAACAATGGCTTGAAACTTTCTTTTCACAACGATTTGAATTGTTCGGAAAATACGAAGATGCTATTCTGAAAAACGAAAAATATCTAAACCACAGCCTACTCAGTCCTATGCTGAACATTGGCTTAATAACTCCTGAATATATAGTCAACAGAGCATTAGAGTATGCCGATAAACACAAAATTCCTATCAATTCATTAGAAGGATTTATCAGGCAACTAATAGGTTGGAGAGAATTTATACATGCCATTTATTTCTTAAAAGGAAGTAAAGAACGAACTACCAATTTTTGGAATCATTCCAGAAAAATTCCAACCTCATTTTACCAGGGTAATACCGGTATAAAACCAGTAGATGACACCATAAAGCAAGTATTAAAAACAGGATATTGTCATCATATTGAACGACTTATGATACTTGGAAACTTTATGTTACTTTGTCAATTTGATCCGGATGAAGTATATAAGTGGTTTATGGAACTGTTTATTGATGCCTATGATTGGGTGATGGTACCCAATGTATATGGCATGAGTCAATTTGCTGACGGAGGAGTCATAGCTACCAAGCCCTATATTAGCAGCAGCAACTACATTTTCAAAATGAGTGATTATAAGAAAAATGACTCAAACAAATCCTGGATAGAAATTTGGGACGGGTTATTTTGGAATTTTATGGATTCGAACCGAAATTTTTTCAAGAAGACTCCTCGTTTGGCTATGCTAATTTCTGCGTTTGACAAAATGCCTGAAGAAAAACAGCAAAAACACCTACAAATAGCCAAAAAGTATATAAAGAACTTTTCAGAATAAGGGTTGCCGGGAGGTATTGTGAAAAATGATTTATTTCGAAAAGACGCTCAAATCTTCAACCCTACCCAATCTATACTATACTTTTCCCTTCCCACCAATTGGAAATTATTTAACTCCCTGGGTCAGAAACTGGATTCCGGAAATTTAGATAAATATATTGACCTAAGTGTTTACCGGGAAGGGCTCTATTTTGTAGAGGTACAGGGTGAAATAGTTAAAATAATTAAGAATAATTTATAACTTTAAAAACATTAAATATAAACTAACCTATGATTAAAGATATACTCAATATGTTTAAAAATGTATTTGGCTTATTTCTTCTGATATTTTTTTCTGCTACGACTGCTGTACTTGCTCAGAATTTTCCGACTGCCAAAGATGTGGCCGAAAAAATGACAATTGGCTGGAATATTGGCAATACCATGGAAGCTCTGTATACATACCAAGGGCAAATTGTAGCATCAGAAACAGCATGGGGAAATCCACAAATTTCCCAACGTTTGATCGATTCTGTAAAAGCAGCAGGTTTTAATACCATCAGAATACCAATTGCCTGGGATGTACATGCCACCAATAACATTATCGATGCAGCCTGGATGGCACGTGTAAAACAAGTAGTAGATTACTGCTACAATCAGGACTTGTATGTTATAATAAATATCCACTGGGACAATGGTTGGTTAGAAGAAAACTGTACCCTGGCAAAAAAAGATGCGAACAATCTTAAGCAAGCCGCATACTGGAATCAAATAGCCACCTATTTCAAAAATTACGACGAGCACCTGCTATTTGCCAGCGCCAATGAACCTCATGTAGCCGATGCTACAGAAATGTCCGTATTACTTTCATACCATCAGACTTTTGTAAATACCGTGCGTAATACAGGCGGCAACAATAGCCAACGTATTTTAATTGTTCAGGGACCTGCCACAGATATTGAAAAAACCAACAATCTAATGAATACCCTTCCTACCGATCCTGCATCTGACCGCATGATGGTGGAAGTACATTTTTACCCATACCAGTTTACTCTTATGGAAGCCGATGCCGGATGGGGTAATCAGTTTTATTATTGGGGAACATGCAACCGCTCTACCACAGACCAGGCACATAACCCGACCTGGGGAGAAGAAGCATTTGTAGATGAAATGTTTCAACTAATGAAAACCAAATTTGTAGACAAAGGATACCCTGTTCTACTAGGCGAATTTGGTGCTCGAAACCGAAAAAACCTAACAGGTGCAAACCTTGCCTTGCACAAACGCTCAAGAGAGTATTTCTTAAAATATGTAACCCGCTCTGCCCTCAACCACGGTATGATACCAGTTTACTGGTGTGCAGGCTTGGGCGAGTTGTTTGACAGAAATACGGGTGCAATTTTAGAACGGGGAACTGTTGATGCCCTTATGGCCGGTGCTTATACTACATTGAGCACAGTAAACTGCGGAAATAACGATTGCAAGGGTACTCAATACGGACATGCTTACACCAACGAATGTGGAAAATGTGTATTAGGCTTCGATAACGATTGTACTGTAACTGGCATAGAAACCAATGACATGCCTAAGCAATTAAACGTTTATCCAAATCCCGCTACCGACAATATCTACTGGAATGAAATTAGTGACTGGGCTTTATTTAATCATCTTGGTGAAAAAATTCAATCAGGTAACGGCAACCAAGCTACTATTTCTGCTTACCCACAAGGTATCTATTTTATTACCATCAAAGGTGAAACCTTCAAAGTATTGAAAAAATAACCTTTTTTATCTACGTTTTTTTAAAAGGCTGTCAGAAATGGCAGCCTTTTTTGTAAGCACAAAAAAACTAAAAATTAAAAACTCCATCCTATGTTACTTCTCATTTTTTGCAATGTTTATAGTGAAACACTAAAAACATGAAAACTTTATTAAATCAACTTTGCATAATTTTCACATCAGGATTTATTGCATTTCTTTCTATCCATTCCAAACAAACAACTTGAATTTCGCCTGCCAACCTGGAAACAAAAACCAATTAATTCAATAAAATATTAAATTGTTAATAAAAAATCACAAATCACTGTTTACTTATCTTCATCAATAAAGTAGTATGTATTAGTAAAGAATAAATATGCACTATTCAATTAGTTTCTATCAATAAACTTTACCATTAATCTCATAATCAAGCATTAGAATACAAATATTCAGAATTGATAAACCTATAATCATCCCATTTATGAAAGGTATTTTTACACTATGTATTTCATTTTTTTGTATAGTCAGTTTTGCTCAGCGAAATATGGAAAAACTTGACCGGGGTCTTGTCGCTGTAAAGGTAAACAACGGGGTATTTTTGAGCTGGAGGGTAATGGGAAATGATCCCGAGAATATTGCCTTTAATGTTTACCGAAATGGCACCAAGGTCAATGCCAATCCAATAACAGGAGCTACCAATATTATAGATGCAGCCGGAACTACCACCGCAACCTATACTGTAATGCCAATAGTAAACGGAACCGAACTTGGAGTAGGTGCTACAGCAAGTGTTTGGGCTTCGCAGGTACTTACTCTCTCACTCAACAGACCAGCCGGTGGTACCACTCCTGCCGGAGAAGCTTTTACCTATTCACCCAACGATATTAATGTTGGCGATCTGGATGGCGATGGTCAATATGAACTCATTGTCAAATGGTATCCTTCCAATGCCAAAGACAACTCTCAACAAGGCTATACCGGCAATACCATATTGGATGCCTATAAGTTAAACGGCAGCTTTCTGTGGAGAATAGACCTTGGCAGGAACATCCGCTCGGGAGCTCACTATACGCAATTTTTGGTAGCAGATTTTGACCAGGACGGAAAAGCCGAAGTAATTTGTAAAACAGCCGAAAACACCAAAGATGGCAGCGGCAACTTCCTAAGCAAAGGACCGGCAGCCAACGACAATGACAATGCAGACTATCGCACAGGTGGTAGCTGGGCAGGCTTTGTAACCAGTGGACCTGAATACTTAACTATATTCAATGGACAAACCGGTATCGAAATGCAAACCGTAACCTTTCAGGTGGGCAGAGGTGATCCAACTTCATGGGGCAAAACTTCCGAAAATTACAATCGTGTAGATCGTTTTAATGCCACCATTGCCTACCTCGATGGCAAAAAACCAAGTGCAGTTTTCAACAGAGGCTACTATGCCAAAATGACCCATTCTGCCTGGGATTGGAATGGTACTACCCTTTCCAACAAATGGATATTTAACTCGAGCAATTCTGGTAACGGCGCTGCCGCCGGACAAGGAAACCACAGTATAATGGCAGCCGATATCGATGGCGATGGTTTTGACGAAATCCTGATGGGAGCCTGTGCTATTGACCACGATGGTAAATTTATGTGGGCTACTGGTCACGGTCATGGAGATGCCAATCATGTTGGCGATTTTGTGCCTTCCAATCCTGGTCTGGAAATATTTAATGTAAGTGAAAATACAGGTAGCGAACCTGACCATTATATGATCGATGCCCGCAGTGGTAGAGTTTTATGGGGTCAGGGTTCAGGCAATGACAACGGTAGAGGTATGTGTGCCGATATCGATGCTGCTCATAACGGGCATGAAGCATGGTCTAATGCTGTTAGTGGAACCAAAAACTGCAATGGCACTAATATTTCCAATTCCAAAGGATCATGCAATTTCAGAGTATATTGGGATGGTGACCTGCAAGACGAACTATTGGATGGTAACAAACTCGACAAATGGAATGGCAATGGTACCACCAGATTAATTACCCTTCAGGGACAGTCCTGCAATGGCACCAAAGCTACTCCCAACCTGTCTGCTGATATTTTAGGTGACTGGCGGGAAGAAGTAATTCTACATGATGGTGCAAGCCAACTTTATATAACGACTACCACAATACCTACCAATTACAGATTGTACACGCTTATGCACGATCCTGTATACAGAAATGCCATTTCCTGGCAACAATCATCCTACAACCAGCCTCCACATCTCGGCTTTAACCTGGCAGATTTCAACAATGTTCCCAAACCCAACATCACCATTGCCGGCAACAACGATTGCAACGGGGTAAATAACGGAACTGCTTATCTGGATAATTGTGCTGTTTGTGTTGGCGGAAATACCGGCCGCAATGCCTGTTCAGGTTCACTGCAGGGAGAAGATTTTTGCACTGCCGATGGTGTATTGGAAACTATTAACGCAGGTTTTACAGGATACGGATACGTAAATTTCACCAATGCAACCGGCTCTACAGGGCGATATAGTCTGTATTCAGAAACCGCCAAAAATGCCACCATTGGTATACGCTATGCTAACGGAGGCACAACGGCAAGAGGCATGTCTGTATCCGTAAACGGGACTATTCAAACAAACTTCGCCGGCAATACTACCGGTTCCTGGACTAACTGGAATACAGTAAATATAACCCTAAACCTGGCACAAGGAGCCAACCTTATTCAGCTTACATCAACAACTGCCGATGGTGGACCTAATATCGATATGTTTGTCCTATCGGATCCTACCATTTCTGCAGGTAGCTGCCTGAATGATTGCAACGGAGTATTGGGCGGCGTAGCCTATCTGGACAACTGCAAAATATGCGTTGGCGGCAACACCGGAAAAACTGCCTGTACTCAGGACTGCGAAGGCAATTGGGGAGGCTCAGCTTATGTGGACAACTGCAAGGTTTGTATAGGCACAACCAACAACAACAAAGCATGTACCGGCACCATGGAAGCTGAAAATGCCTGCAAGTCCGATGGTATACTATCGGAAAATATAAACCAGGGATTCTCAGGAACCGGTTATGTAAATACCGATAATGCTCTACATGTTGAAACCGCCTGGAATATTAATTCTACTTCTGCCCAAACTGCTACCTTATCATTCCGCTATGCCAATGGAGGTGCTACTTCCAGAGACGGAGACTTGTATATAAATAGCAATAAAGTAGCAAGTATAGCATTACCACCTACAGGCTCCTGGTCTACCTGGGCTATAGTTAGTGTAAATGTAGCTCTGACCGGCGGTACTAGCGAAATACTACTAAAAGCAACTACTGCCGGCGGCTTAGCCAATTTAGACCTGATTGCATTCTCAGCCGGAGTGTCGGAAGGAATGTGTGTAATAACAGGCAATATGGACGTATCAACTACTGAAATATCCATCTACCCTAACCCTACTCAAAATCGTGTATTCTGGAAAGGTGAAAAACAATGGATACTAATGGATATACAGGGTAAAGAACTTGCCAGAGGAACTAGCAATTCTGCTGATCTTAGCGAATTTCCTAACGGCATGTATTTTATCAAACTAGACAAAACGATTAGCAAAGTCTTCAAAAACTAACAGCTAACTGGTTCAAAAGGCTTCGGAAAAAGCAAAGACAACTGTACGCTATTTGTCTATAAGTCTCTATAAAAACCTGGAAGGAAATTATACCCTTTCAGGTTTTTATATTTTTACTCATTTTTTAACATCCTCTCAAATGATTAAGAATACTCCTTAGCAGTAATGCCAGGACAAAGAGCAGTAAACCACACTTAGTATGAGAAGCCAATATTGCTCCCAATAGTTTTTCCAGACCATGACAATTGGACAAAAAAAAGTAACTTAGACGGACGGCTGCAAACAGTAAAATTTAAAGAGACCGATTCGAAAGAAAATATAAATAAACAGAATTTGCTTTTGTTGAGTCCAAGATTCATCCTTTGGATTTAACCCAAAATGGTGGAGAAAATGAGTAAAAAAGATTTTTTTTCTGAAAAACAATTAGCTTCTGAAATAAAGCAGTTGATAGCCCAAAGCCGTGAGCAAGTGGCTGTAGCGGTAAATTCGGCTATCAGTACGCTATATTGGCAAATAGGCAAGCGTATCACCGAGGAAGTTTTGCTAAATCAGCGGGCGGAGTATGGTAAAGAAATTGTTTCTACGCTGTCTGCACAATTAACTACCGATTTTGGCAGTGGATGGAGTGAAAAACAACTTCGTCATTGCTTGCGTTTTGTAGAAACCTTTCCTGATATTGAAATTGTCTCAACACTGTGGAGACAATTGAGTTGGTCGCTTATAAAAGAAATCTTTTACATTGAAGATTAACGTGAATATTACATAGCAATATGCAAACTCGAAAAATGGAGCGTTCGAACATTTAGAGAGCGTAACTTACGATATCCCTGATATAGAAAATCTGTTCTACATTTATAAATTCATCTTTAAAAATTAAAAATGAGTGTATTCACTTACCATTTAGTAAAAACAAGCTATATAAAAGCTTTTAAAGCATTACTATTTCCTCCTACTCCAATTTCTACCCCAGGGTTAATTCATATGGAATGCATGACTTCCATGACCTTAGGTTCTGCTATTTTCTCTCCATCACGAATGCTAATGCGGCAAGTAGCTGTTTTCGCTCAATGGGAAAATGAATCAGCCATCAACCACTTTTTAGAGAAGGATACTTTGGGCAAAACACTGGCTAAAGGATGGCACACTCGTTTGAGCTATTTACGACAATGGGGAAAAATTACTGAGTTTATAATACCAACTGAAAGCCATGAATTAGATACCCCTGAGGCACCTGTAGTTGCTGTTACACTTGCTCGCATGAAACTTCTTCAAGTCCCCCGGTTTATTCATTGGGGCAGACCTGTCGAAAAATTAGTCCGTGACCATCCGGGTACTACGTTAGCATTGGCATCAATTAGGCTTCCTCGTACTGTTTCAACATTTTCAGTTTGGAAATCGCAGAAGGAAATGGTAGCAATGGTTCATGGCCATAGCCCCGTAACTCGTCCCAAGCGCCACATTGATGCAATGAAAGAAAGAGATAGAAAGGATTTTCATATACAGTTTACAACCCTTCGTTTTAAACCTTTTGCTGAATATGGAGAATGGAATGGTCGCACCAATATTATTCCTAACCTTAACATGCCTCAAGCAACATGAGTCTGGCCTACCCTATGCAAAAGTTTCAAGATTGGTTTACTCAGCAGTGGGCAATCTTATGGGGCAGACAAATAAAGCCAGCAGCCGTGCCTTGGTTAATGGGGCCTTTTGGTAACTTAGGATCCAAAGCAGACGATTTTGTCAATCAACTTGCCAACCAAGAAGGATTAATAATCGAAAGAAACTCTACATCACATGGTCTTGTTCCTTCGGTTAACAATCTCAATTTAACGAAAATTGAATTAGCACGCTTATCGCCTAATGTGAAAGACTTTTATGAAAATACGGCAAACTACCATTTAACCTTTGCTGTAAAGTGGAATCCTATTTTAAAATTCTTCGGAATACTCATTAATAAATTATTCAGTCTTCGAATAAATCAACTATACATTCCCACCCATAACATAAAAGACTCAGAAACATTAAAAAGTGAAATAATCACTCTTAAAGACCCTAAATCTAACCAGGTAAAATACACCATTTGGTATAGAACCTTTGTATCAACTGGTCAGGTTCTATATTCAGGTGTGTACAGTATTTGTACAATACCCTCTGGAAAAACTTGCGTAAAAGCTGTATTCCCATTACCAAAAGGAAACGCAACCGTTATCTTGTCTCCTAGTGTTGGAGCAAATGGCGAACTTCAACTTCATTCGTCCGGAAAAAATTTTGGTGATGCCGGATTCTATTTCTTACTCAATGATTCAAAAGGGAAATTCTGGGCACAATATATAAGATCCTTTCGTGATCAATTAAGAGTCTTCTCCTCGAATGAAAATATTTTCGCCGAACAGACTCTTACATTATGGCATCTGCCAGTTCTAAAAATCAGCTATGAAATACGACTCAAAAAATCATGCTGATTTGGATTGGTAATCCAACTTTCAAAACCGCTCGTCTAATGACAATAAATAGTTGAACAAATCCCTATATAGTGATATTCCATATCGGGATTAACCAAACTAAATCAGACAGTTCGAGTCTTACCTCTTCCCCTACAAATTATAATTTGGTTAAATATAACAAGGTAATGCAGTTAAGTGTAGAAACGTTGTCAAAACGTATTTACAAAGACTAAACTATTGTAGTATTATCACTAGCCTCGCACGAGACAAGACCAATAAAAGGTCTTGTTTTAAACTTGTTCTACGTCTTTCTTAGACTTCCTGTACAGGTAACTATTGAAGATATTTCTTTTGGCAAAACGATAAATCTTATCTGAATTTACCATTTTCTGAACTACATTTTTATTGACACCAAAATATTCGTAAGTCGTGCCGTCCAGGAAAGTAATTTCCAGCAAAAGACCTTTGTGCTTAAAATCTGCTATGCCAGATTCACTGGTGGTAATAAGATATTCTTCCAGATTAGCGGCTTTGGTTTCTGGAGCTATACTTATCAAAAAGTGATAGCCATCTATTATTTTAAGACTTTTCTGTTCAGCAATTGCTTTTTCACTTTCATCCTGAAATTTATCAGGGTGATATTCTTTAATCAGATTTCTATACGTTGTTTTTAATTGCTTCAGATCTATTTCACCATCTATGTTAAATAGTTTCTTATATTCATTAATCCGTTTCATTGGTAATTTTTGGTAATAAGAACAAAGGTATTACTTAAATCGTTCATTTTACCTGCTCTTTCGAATGTTCTATTATAAAATTCTCCCTTGGCGCATATCTTAGCCTCTCTTTTGAAAAAAACAACCATGTTGATTTTTATCCTTAGAAAAGATTTTACCTTTCGGTTTTGAGTACCCAGCAAACAACACTCTAAGATCAGACAATGGATAATTTCAAAAAAAACGTATTAGACAAAATTTGTTATACCGAGCTTGTTTATGGAAGAATTAACAAAAAATTGAACATGGAACTTTCAAAAAGCAACATGGAAGAAATGATTCTTGAAATCATTAAAGGGACAGATGAAACAAACTTCCAAAAAAGAGGCAAAAATATTTATATCACAAACATCCAATACAATATAAAACTGACTATTAACTCTTATACATATAGAATAATAACAGCAGATAACTTAAAAAAAATTAAGCAAGTTAAACAAAACTAAATCAAATAGTTAAACTCATTTTTCCACATCATGATTATAATTCTTGAAATAAAATTTGATATATAAAATTATTAATCGCAATATTGCGTTTATACGATAAAACAAAATGGGAACAGCCAAAACAGAACTCTACACCGATTTGCAAAACGAGATTGCCTTGTATGCAAAAGTATTTGGCCATCCTGCCAGAGTAGCCATATTGCAACACCTATTCGAAATAAACACCTGTATTTGTGGAGATTTGGTTAATGAAATAGGCTTAGCACAACCAACCATATCACAACATTTGAAAGAATTGAAACAGTTGGGTTTAATAAAAGGAAATGTAGAAGGCACCAGTGTTTGTTATTGTATAAACATCGATAACTGGATCAAAATGAAAGAAATAATGCTTACGTTTTTAAACCAGGATCTACCGAAAAGCAATTGTTGCTAAAAAAATTTGAATCATTCAATCGTATTATCGCAATAAATAAATACAACTATGAAAGTATCAGAAATAAAAACTCAGTTGAAACAACTACAAACAATAGCTTTTCAACTACCTAATGGAGAATTGGTACCCAGCCACTTTCACGTGACTGAAGTTGGCAAAATAACCAAACACTTTATCGATTGCGGTGGCACTGTAAGAAACGAAGAAGTAGTAAATTTTCAACTCTGGAATGCCAACGACTACGACCACAGACTACATCCTGAAAAATTAATTCACATAATTGAACTTTCTGAGAAAAAGTTAAACATTGGAGATCTGGAAATTGAAGTTGAATATCAAGGACAAACCATCGAAAAGTTCGGACTCGATTTCGATGGAACGAATTTCCTGCTTACTTCTAAAAAAACTGATTGTCTGGCTAAAGACAATTGCGGTATTCCTGCCGCAAAACCAAAAATTAAATTATCAGAATTAAACAACGAATCCTGCTGCGCTCCAAACGGTAATTGCTGCTAATATTTTTAAACTTTACAAATAATGACAACTAATCAATCTCCATTGTTTCCGGAAATAGAAACTGTAATCAGTCAATTAAATCCGGAAAATATCTCTGAAGAACGCAAACAAATACTGCAACCTTTGACTGACTATATTCAGTCAAAGGTTACAAAAAACCTTCCTATTCGTCTCAATTTCATTTGCACACACAATTCCAGAAGAAGTCACTTGTCGCAGGTTTGGGCACAAACCATTGCTGCATATTTTGGTATTCGTCAGGTATTTAGTTATTCAGGTGGTACGGAGGCTACTGCATTATTTCCTATGGCTGCCGAAACATTAAAGAATCAGGGGTTTCAGATTCAAATGCTTTCAGAAGGCAAAAACCCTGTTTATGCTATAAAATATGCCGACAATGCACATCCGCTCATTGGATTTTCCAAAACGTATGATAGTAGTTTTAATCCAAAATCCGAATTTGCAGCTATAATGACTTGCTCACAGGCAGATGGTGGTTGTCCGTTTATAGCAGGAGCCGAAAAACGTATACCTATTACTTTTGACGACCCAAAAGCATTTGACAACACACCGCTACAGGCAGAAAAATACAGCGAAAGAAGTTTACAAATTGCTACAGAACTATTGTATGTTTTCTCACAAATTCAATCTTAAAAAATGGCAGGTGCTAAAAAATTAGGTTTTCTGGACAAAAACCTGACTTTATGGATTTTTGCAGCAATGGCAATCGGTGTAGGGCTAGGATATTTTTTTCCAAAATTTCCCAATAGTATCAATCTGTTTAGCAGTGGATCTACCAATATACCCATTGCACTAGGATTAATTTTGATGATGTACCCTCCCTTAGCAAAGGTCAATTACGCATTGCTACCTAAAGTCTTCAAAAACATCAGAATACTCTCTGTTTCACTTATACTCAATTGGGTATTAGGTCCTGTATTGATGTTCATTCTGGCCCTTACATTTTTGCATGACTATCCGGAGTATATGACAGGCCTTATACTAATTGGTTTGGCACGGTGTATAGCTATGGTTTTGGTCTGGAATGATCTGGCCGAAGGCAGCAGCGAATATGGAGCAGGTCTGGTAGCTTTAAACAGTATATTTCAGGTATTTGCATACAGTTTTTATGCATGGCTATTTATAACAATACTGCCTCCATATTTCGGTTTTGATGGTTTTATAGTAGACATATCAGTCGCAACAATTGCACAAAGTGTGGCTATTTATTTAGGTATTCCCTTTGTATTGGGGATACTGAGCAGATTGGTTTTAGTCAATCTAAAAGGCGAAGAATGGTATACAACAACATTTATCCCTTCCATATCTCCGATCACATTAGTTGCTCTGCTGTTTACCATTGTTGTAATGTTTTCTCTCAAAGGTGAATTGATTGTACAAATCCCTATGGATGTATTGCTCATTGCTGTTCCTTTGCTTATCTACTTTATAATTATGTTTATACTAGGGTTTTTCTTTACCAGAGCTACGGGAGCAACCTACGACAAAACAACATCAGTAGCATTTACAGCAGCCGGAAACAATTTTGAACTGGCCATTGCAGTTGCCATAGCAGTATTTGGGCTAAACTCAGGCCAGGCTTTTGCTGGGGTTATAGGTCCGTTGGTTGAAGTACCTGCTTTGATCTTGTTGGTAAAAGTATCTTTTGGTTTGAAGAAAAAATATTTTGATAAAGCAATCTCCTAAATCCCAAAGTACTAATTCATAAAAAAAGGCATATTACTGAAAAATAGTTGGTAAAAACCTCTGAAAGCTTTTCCCAGTAAGGGATTCCTGATAGCTTAGTGAAACCTGTTTCACTAAGCTATTTTTCATCTATGAATAATCCTAAAATACCCGCTACAACGAATGGAATTGAGGGCTTCTTTAGTCATTTAAAGAATCACCTGGATTTACATCGGGGATTAACCATTCAACACAGAGTAAACTTTATCAAATGGTATGTTTATCTATCTAATGAAAAATGAGTTTTTTTAGCCATAAAGTATACCGATAAATAAAATGGCAGACCTGCAAAGATCTGCCATTTATCGTATATACATCAATTCTATTGCTGGTAAGTTGATCTCCATCAGAGCTTACTTCCTCTTTGAATTGATAATCCTATTTACTTAGAATAATTCAATATGCCACCAACTATTTTTCAGTACATTACCTGAAAAAGATGGTCTCAATTTCAGACCATCTTTTTTTCATTTCTTACTAAATATCGATACTATTTTTTTACCAAATCAAAACGATCAAGTTCCATTACCTTAACCCAGGCAGCTACAAAATCCTTTACAAATTTACTCTGCGAATCTTTACAAGCATATACCTCTGCCAAAGCACGCAATTCTGAATTAGACCCGAAAATAAGATCTACTCGTGTACCCGTCCATTTTAGTTCGCCCGTTTTACGATCTTTGCCATCAAATAGAATTTTATCATCGTTTCTTGCCTGCCATTTTATACCCATATCCAGCAAATTAACAAAAAAATCATTGGTCAAAACACCTGGATTTTGAGTAAAAACTCCGTGATTGGACTGGTCAAAATTTGTATTTAGTACACGCATACCACCTATCAGCACAGTCATCTCCGGCGGAGTAAGTGATAAAAGCTGAGCTCGGTCTATCAGCATTTCCTCAGCAGATGCTGATTGGGTTTCTTTATAGTTAATATAGTTTCTAAAACCATCTGCATGTGGTTCTAATACATCAAAGGCTTCTATATTTGTTTGTTCAGCTGTGGCATCTGTTCTGCCAGGAGCAAATGGTACGCCTATACTAATACCTGCTTCTTTGGCAGCTTTTTCGATACCAGCACTACCTGCCAGGACTATCAAATCGGCCATTGAAACCTTTTTATTGCCGGACTGATTCGTATTAAAATGTAACTGTATCTCTTCAATTTTTTTCAAAACACTATTGAGTTGAACAGGACTATTTACTTCCCAATTCTTTTGTGGAGCCAGTCTGATTCGGGCACCATTTGCACCTCCCCTTTTGTCGGAATTACGGAATGTCGATGCTGATGCCCATGCAGTCGATACCATTTGCGAAACAGAAATTCCTGAATCCAATATTTTACTTTTGAGTTCTGTAATATCCTTATCATCAATCATGTCATAGTTGGCAGTCGGAACGGGATCTTGCCATATAAGGTCTTCGTTGGGTACCTCCGAACCAAGATAGCGAGCTTTTGGTCCCATATCGCGGTGGGTGAGTTTAAACCAGGCTCTGGCGAAAGCATCTGCAAATTCATCCGGGTTATTGTAAAAACGTCTTGATATTTTCTCGTATTGAGGATCTGTTTTTAAGGCAATATCAGTAGTAAGCATAAATGGTGCATGTCCCTTGGACTTGTCAAAAGCATCGGGAATAAGTCCGGCACCGGCGTTATTTTTAGGTTTCCACTGGTATGCACCGGCAGGACTTTTGGTCAATTCCCATTCAAAACTAAACAAGTTTTCAAAAAAGAAATTACTCCACTTAGTTGGAGTTTGGGTCCAGGCACCCTCCAATCCGCTGGTTATAGTATCAGCGGCATTGCCGGTACCAAATGAATTTTTCCATCCAAGTCCTTGTTCTTCGATACCAGCCGCTGCTGGTTCTTTGTCTACATATTGTTCAGGATCGGCAGCTCCGTGAGTTTTGCCAAAGGTATGTCCTCCGGCAATAAGGGCTACCGTTTCTTCATCATTCATAGCCATACGTGCAAACGTTTCACGTATATCTCTGGCTGCACCAACAGGATCAGGCACACCATTTGGCCCTTCCGGATTTACATATATTAGTCCCATATGAGTTGCACCCAAGGGTTTTTCAAGCTGATTACCATGCATATATCGCTCTGCATTGCCCAGCCATTTACCTTCCGATCCCCAGTATATATCTTCTTCGGGTTCCCATATGTCTTCACGCCCTCCACCAAATCCAAATGTTTTAAAACCCATAGACTCCAATGCGCAATTGCCGGCAAGTATCATTAGGTCTGCCCAGGATATATTTTTTCCATACTTCTGTTTGATAGGCCAAAGTAGCAAACGTGCTTTATCCAGATTGGCATTATCGGGCCAGCTATTGAGTGGTGCAAAACGTTGTCCTCCTGAACCACCACCGCCTCGACCATCCGAAATACGGTAAGTACCTGCACTATGCCAGGCCATACGTATAAGAAAAGGGCCATAATGCCCAAAATCAGCAGGCCACCAATCTTGCGAGTCAGTCATTAAATTGGTAAGATCACTTTTTACAGCCTCCAGATCTAGTTTTTTAAATTCAGTCGCATAATCAAAATCTTTATCCATTGGGCTTGATAAAGCAGCATGCTGGCGAAGAATTGCTAAATTTAATTGATTAGGCCACCAGTCGCGATTTGATGTACCACTGCTGCCGGTTGTAAATTTAACTGCCCCACCTGAAAATGGACATTTACTTGTCTCATTTACTTCCCAGACTTTATTATTTTCTGGCTTTTCCGAATTAATATTATTGTCCATTATAAAAATATTTTGATGATTGGTGTAGACAAAAAATAACCTAAAAAACTGTTTACCAATAATTAATATTTTGAGCAATTGTTCAGATTCAGAGCATTAAAAATACTCTCCGCCGGGCAATACATAATCCTAAGGCAGAGGTTTTATGAATAGATAAATTTGACCTAGATTTGGATTAAAATAAGCCAGTTATATACCAAATTCACACAAGACAATATGAAAACACTACTAAAAATTATCATTCTAATATATTAACTAATGATAAATCAATCAGACCGCATGCCTGCCTACATTGCTGCAGCTGTAGTGGTATGTATTTGGTCTGGATGGATTACGCTATCCAGATTGGGTGTACATACCAGTCTTACGCCATATGATATAACAATACTGCGATTTGGTACAGCTACGCTCCTGACTCTTCCTTTTAGTTTAAAATATAACTGGCGCACGGTAAAATGGAATCAGGTACTATTGGTGGCCTTAGGTTGTGGCTTTCCATATACTATGTTTTCATTTATAGGCCTTAAAACCATAAAAGCCGCCAACGCAGGTGTATTGGTCAATGGTATGCTTCCCGTAATTGGCCTCTTGTTTACCTTGTTTTGGTTTAAAGAAAAGATATCGAAGCTAAAATACCTGGCCATTTTTATACTGCTCATAGCCAATATTATTATGGCTAACCTGTCTGCCAGCTTTTCAATATCCTATTTACCGGGTATATTTTCACTATTGACTGCGGCATTGGTCTTTTCCATTTATATGGCAGCAACCAAACGTTGGGGGTATGGCATGAAGGATGTTATTGCCTTTGTGCCAATTATAAATACTGTACTTTTCTTGCCTATCTGGCTTTGGAATCCAACAGCTATCTGGAGTAGTCCTCTGCAGGATGTGCTGATACAAATGTTATATCAGGGTGTTATCGTTAGTATTTTTGCTCTGCTGCTAATTACTTATACCGTAAACAAATTAGATTCAGGTACTATGTCGGTATTTTTGTCTTATGTACCGGTTGTAACGGCTATCCTTGCCTATTTCTTTCTGAATGAATCTCTGTCCTTGCAAGAACAATTGGGCATTTTGCTTTGCTCTGTAGGTTTGGTTATTTATGCCAAAAGTTAAATTTCTATAAGTCTATCAAAAAAATCAATTCGATTTTACGACAATCTACTATAACATAATTTAACTAAAAAGCCCTGTCAAAATAATGACAGGGCTTTTTAGATTACTGATCAATCATTTTAATTATTTAATCAAAACTCTGATTAATTCAGAACGATCATTTCCACTTAGCTGAATGATATACATACCCGAATTCAGATTTTCGACCGATATTATCTCTTCATGCGTGAAAAGACTGTTGGTTTGTAGTACATTTCCAATTACATCCATAATTACAATCTTGTCATAATCTTTCTGCACTTGCTTGATGGTAATGGTCTCACTGGCCGGAATAGGGTAAACAGAAACATCACTCTTTATGTTGGCCGTGTTTCCGGTAATGACCAACCCTTCAAATTCGATATAATCGATATTAAACCCTCTGCCATCCACCAAAAATCTAAGCAAATGGATACCTTTCTGCAATTGAATTGGTGTTGTTGTGCTTACTACCTGATAGGCTGTCCAACTGCCGGTATTAACAGCATTTGCGTTACTTCCAATCAGATTATTTCCATCCATAGTAAGATGCCATGAACCATTTCCTTGTTGTGAAGCAATTCTGTAGTTTATTTTATAGGTACCATTGTGTAATACATTTACTGTATACTCCAACCACTCTCCCTGTTCAGTATATCCGATATTATAGTTTGATCCGGAAATCAGTTCCATTTCTACTGTTTCTGAAGTTCTGAAAACGCTACCATGATTATCAATATCAGAATCGTAGTAGGCAACTCCAGCTCCGCCCATATCAAAATATTCAGCTTGAATAACACCTGGAATCTCCTGAGCAGTTCCGTTATACGGATTGCCAGCACAAGCTTGTTTGCCAGTACTGCCACCTACACATATTGCACAATTATCAAGATATGCAGTACCATTTATCACGCCAGCACAGTCGATAGAACAAGCATTTTCAGCTACACCACATCCACAGTTACCCGGTGCTATTTTATTAGGATCGTTAGGACATCCATCCTGAGCATTTAGGGTACCGTCTTTATCATCATCTTTCTGAGAATCTGCACATCCTTGTGCATTTACCGGTTGGCCACTAGGTGAATTTGGACAGATATCGCTTCCATTCAATACGCCATCATTATCATCATCCTGATTGATTTGCGAAGAAGAACATCCACTAGCATTTACCGATGCACCGGCAGTTGTATTTGGACATAGATCATCCGCATCCAATACACCATCATTATCTGAATCTCCTTCGTTTGCAGCACATCCTCTGTTGTTTACAGCAAGACCTTTGGGTGTATTTGGGCATGCATCGTCAGGGTTTACAACTCCATCTTTATCATCATCCAACTGAAATACAGCACAACCTTCTGCATTGGCGGTAGCATTTTGAGGGGTATTCGGGCATTTATCCAATTCCTGTTTTACTCCGTCGCCATCATAATCCCGAATCTGAGTACATGCTTGAGCTGTACTGGCATCATAGCCTACACTAAAATCATCGATTTTCCAAACTCCGGTAAATGCAGGTCTTGACCAGGTTTCTCCAGCACCAGGATTTACGTTCATTTTTACTTTATTCACTTTAGTGAAATCAAATTTGTTGGTAATATAACATGGTGTTTTACCTACACCACATTCTGCCGTAGAATACGATTCGCGAGAACCAAGTGTAAAATCAGCCTTTACTGCAACCCACTTATTGAGTTCAAGTGTTTTGCGCATAACTAATCCATTATTGGCATTTACGACATTGCCAAAAACATCTTCCAATTGTATATCAACAAGCACGGTAGTTGAGGAATATCCTGTTCCCTGAAAAAACATTTTCATTTCAACCACTGGATGTCTTGAAATATCAAGTGGCAGTAAGGTAGTATCATATTTTGTACCGTTAAAGGTATATATTTCACCAAAGGAAAATCCCATAGTTGCATAAGTAGGATCGGCTTTAGTTACCTGTATTACCAATTCATTGTTTACAGTGGTCGCAGAATAAACGGGATTATTAACCGATGGGCGGTTCTAATAATCAACATTGGTTAATGAGTCTTCTGAAAAATCACTTCGTGCATACCCCTGATAATTATTAAATCCAATGCATACATTACTTACAAAATCGTCTTCTATAATACAACCATTCATATTTACTGAGCTACCAGAAGGGGTATTGGCACAGAGGTCTTTTGCATCGATGATTCCGTCGTTATCGGCATCGCCTTGCAAGGCAGGACAGCCTTTGCTATCGACATATGTACCTATAGGAGTATTAGGGCACACATCACTACCATTAGCAACGCCATCACCATCAGAATCTGCTGCAGAGTTACATTGTGTAAATTTATCAGCCTGCCTAAGATAATTATATATATAGTCCCCCTCCTGAGTTCTGTTAGTCCAGTTTTCAAGTGAGCAAGAATTTGGTTTTAAGGCTGAAGCACTTTCTGCTTTATCAACAAAAGACCAATTTGCATTACTTACCAATTGGCCTCCATCGTTATCTCCACCCAGTATGCTTAACCAGGTATTTGAACTTCCAGCATTAAAACCACCATCACCTGATGCTGCAACTGTTCCCCATTCGGTGGCAAAAACAGGTATTTTTCCTAAGGCACTTCTCAAATAGCTATAGTCAAAATGTGAACCCGCATAAAAATGGAATGCATACATTACATTATAGGCATTAGCCCCTTGCAATGGATTGTTTGCAGCATCCCAAACTTTGCTACTCCAATCCGGCGTACCAACCAGAATAATACCTTGCGGGTCGTTTGCTCTGATTACAGGAATTACCTGCTCTGCATAGGACTTAATAGTAGACCAGCTTGTACCACCATTGGGTTCATTGCAAATCTCATACAATACATGTCTTTTATTTTTGTATTTGCTGGACATTAAGTTGAAAAACTCTTTTGCCTCAGTAGCATAGGTCATAGGGTTGCCATCAGAGAGAATGTGCCAGTCTATAATAACATACATGCCATTATTTTCAGCCATAGTTACCATATTATCGATCCAGGTTTGCCACTGCAATCTGTTACCATTTATGTACCCTTTGGATTGACCCACATCAGCCGTATATATGGCAAGTCGCAGCAAATCTGATTTCCAGTCTACAGCCATAGACTGTATGGAAGAGGCGGTATAACACTCTGAGTGTGACATAATAGCATGGGTACTTAAACCACGAAGCTGAACTTTAGATCCACACTCATTACTAAGCTGATTTCCAACAAGTTTCAACCTACCGTTCATCGAAAGTGGTGTGTTCTGAGCAAAGGTTTGCAATATTGTCAGAAATAACAATTGCATGAGAAGTAAAAATTTTTTCATTATTCTTATAAGTTTTTTAAAAAAAGAATGATAAAGTTAAATAAAAAAACAAATAATACATTTAAGTATATAAAAAGTGCAAATTTAATAACACAAATAATCGTATAGTTTCTACACAATACTGAGTATAAACAACAAGTCTCTGTATACCATTTTTTTTCTCTCAACTGCTTATTTTACAAATTCTATAGGCATCAACATGTACCTGATCTTTCCAACAACAAAAAAGGCAGTCATGTATAAAATGACTGCCTTTAATTTTTTACTACAAAATTTAAATGCTTAAATCATAATTCCTTCATTGAAAAATAAAGCAATTATCTCTTAACTATCTTGAAATGCGAAGAAGTACCTAATGACTGCACAGTCACGGTATACACACCGGAGTTTAGAGAGGTTCCTATAATATTGTTTTCTGACAGTTGACCAGTCTCTAACAAGGCACCTCTCAGATCATGAATAAAGTACTGACCAGTTTTGATGTTCTTAATCTCAAAACCAACCGTAAATGGGTTTGGATATATAGTAGCCAGCGATTTTTCATTAGCCAGGTCTACTGTTGATGTGGGTAATACCACTGCATCAGAACGATCGACAAATTTTGACAATAAACGAATATAGGCCAGCTGATATCCACAACTGTTTTCTGTAACTTCCCAGGAATTTGCAGGCCAATTGCTATTAAAATCCAAATAGCTTTTTTGTCGCGGTTGACCAAATGGTGGAGTTACAGCATTCAAATTACACAACTGATTACTAGAACAACTACCTGTACAACAACCGTCTAATTTATAGGATGAATTAGGACCTCCAACTAAAAAGCCTGGTGCCGGACCATAGGTTGAAGTACCTACCCTATCCCATTTAGGATTTTTATCAAAAAACCAGGTGTGGTAAAACTCATTTACACAATTTTCAGCACCTTTGCCGTACATATTGGACAAATAACAAATACTCAGAGGATTAACCCCATGTATATAATGTATATAATCCTGAGCTGAAGTCTTCAAATCTTCGTTTCGGGATACATTGGTGTTGTATAATACTGCAGCATATAACATATTGCCCTGATTGGACTTTGTATTATTACTTCCCCAGGTATATGATCCTATCCAGGCTTTAAATGGATCTTTTGACTGATCAAACGCTTTTAAATTATCATCACTTTGCCCTATTGAGTGTGTATATCTGCTGCGTATTGTATTCTTAACACTAGAAGAAATCCCGTCCAATTTGCTGTAGTATAATACAGCATCTTGTTCTCTGGTTTCGTATGGATATGCATAATACCACTGCAATAAATGCATTTCTGATATATTAGCTTCAAAGAAGGTTTTATAGGCCACATCCTTGGTTATTTCAAAAAGATGCGCTGAAGCTCTCATCTTATACCCCAATCGACCATAATTATCAACTTCCTGTTGACCAGCACCTACGCCTGAAGTTCCTGATGCAGCATCGTTATTTTTCCATATTACATTAGGATTTTGTTCAGCCCATTTATAGGCATTTATTGCAGCCGTTTTCAACTGATCGGCATAAGCATATTGCTCAAATTTGGTAAAGACCTTGGCACCATAAGCATAAGCAGAAGCTGCTGCCAGGGCTGAACTTGTATTTACACTCCCATATTTACTACGGCCCGTTGCTGCAGAAGGAGGACTGGCATGGTCTAGAGACACTATTGCAATGACACTACCGTCACTATTTTGAAGTTTCAACAGATGATCCATCCCCCACTTGGCTTCGTCAATCAAATCTGGTATACCATTTCCAGACTGAGGCAAATTATAATCATCTGTCCAGGCGTATGGATTCTCCTCATAGGCCTGCAACATTTCATATACATAGTTTGCCGTCCAAATTGAATACTTATTAAAATCACCGGCATCATACCAACCGCCACTCAAATCTCTTTCTTTGGCTGCATTGTTCAGATCATTATATGGTCTGCAATTTTTATCCTGCAAAGCACCTATGTGACTGGCACCATCTGTCCAACCGGTTTCAGCATAAGGAGCCTCCTTGGCATATCCCACACGTTGATAAAAGAAGGTTCTCACAGCATGTTTTAATACATCATCATACACATCCGATTTAATGTCAAATGTGTAGGATTTTACATTCTTGTCCTGATCCATTACATAATAACTCCCCTCATCCGAAATGGTCGAAAAGTCAAACCACCAGGCTTTATCGCCCGAGGTTGTATCTTCTATACCATTGTTCCAAACTACAGGACTTCCTTCAAACACAACCTCATCATTTGAAGCATCTACTAAAGCGTAGTTTTCACCAGGTGTAAAACTTTCAGCAGCATCAAATCCTGTTTGAGGATCTCTGATTACAGCTACTTTCTTATCATCAGGTCTATATCCAAACTGATCTACAACAATGTACTTGGAAATACTTTGTGAAAAAGTATAAACATTGACCAATAGAAATGAAAACACCAATAAAATTTTTCTCATCATCATTCTGCTATACTTAGGTTAAACACAACTAATAATACTGACAATTTTTCAGGCTACAATACTATTTTTTTACAACAACAAGTAATTTACATAAATGGAAATTACCTTTACATTTATAGCAAAATACTAACTACCAATATCTTGCAAAAACTCAGTAGGACTCTTTGATGTAAGCTTTTTGAACACTCTGTTGAAGTTTGCCGGACTATTAAATCCAACCTGATAGGCAATCTGGTTAATATTAAGATCAGATTCTATAAGCAACCTCTTGGCCTCGTTTATACGAATCTGGTTAATATAGTTTTTCAAATTGATATTATATTTTTCTGAAAAGGTATCAGAAATTGTCCTGGGACTTGTACCGGTTTGTTTGGCTATTTTGGAAAGTGAAAGATCAGGATCAGAAAAATTCTCGTGTATATAGATCAGGAAACGCTCTGTACTCTGTTTTGGTATTGCAATATTTTCAATCGGTTTGTAGGTTATTTCCATGGTTTGCACCAATTGTTCAGGCTTTGGTTTTGGCGTCAAAAACACATACCCGGAAATTAGAAGAACAACCATCTGTACGATCAACATAGTACTTATTGGCAATGTGTTATCCTTTACAAACTTGATTTGACTAATGTTGAATTTGCAAACTTGATCTGGCTTAATATTTAACCCACTTATAAAAGAAATACCAACCACTTGTTTCCAATCAGGTTTATTGAAATCTTTCTTTTGTTGATTCACTTCATTATACCACCAGTCTGGTGAATCAAAGTTTTCCAGTTTAATTATAGAGGTTTGACGTTTTTGTTCAATCTGTAAATCTGTTGATGTTCTGCGTATGGCATGATTAAGCGAGGTATCTTTAATCTGAAAGTCTTTCATGTTGGCAAAAAGCCACATATGACCTAAATTATCCGAAGAAAAATCGACTAGGATACGGTTGTAATCTGAAACATCAACCCCTTGATTTATAAATTCAAGATCTACACCTGCATAAGGAAACCTGTAACCCATACCGAGTTTAAACTCAAAATTAATGGTTGAATCGGTTACAAAACTGTTTTCTATAAATGAGTTACCATTGTCAACCTGATCGGCAAAAAATGATATAGAGACTGAATTATTGTTTGGAAAAAGAGTCAGATCATCCTTTGTGAGGAACAAAAAATAAATGGAAAGGAATAAAACCAAAGAGCAACTATTGACAAACCAAAACCATTTCGATTCATTAGAAGACAATTGACACAAACGATATAAAGTCGACTTCATAGTTCAACTTTAAAAATAACAAATAAGCGTTTCTTAAGTGCAATTAAAATTATAAAAAATGGCAAAACACCTAACTTTAGTCAGGTATGAAATTTTTGTTTTTTGGAAGTTTATATAAAATCCAAAAAAAAGTCAGTCGAAAAATGACTGACTTTTTTTACATAATAAAAAATCACATAGTGACAGATTAGACATCTATTCTTCTTTTTTTCCAAAGAAAAACTTTTTAATTCCAGCTGCCGCCGCTATCAATCCAAAAATGATGAACTTACCAAACTTACCAGCCAACGCTAAAAAACCTGTCTTAGCCAATACCTTTCCGGCTATCAAACCACCTACCCCATATGCAGCCACTTTGTCTACAGATGGATTGAAGTCGCTGTAACGATGGCCTTCATTAAAATCAACACTGGAAATAATGGTTTCTACATTGGCTTGTACATCGGTTAGTTTGTCCATATTGCTGATCACATTAAGCACCAAAACACCTTTTCTACCTAAAACCCGAATGTTGTAATTCAAGGTATTTACTTCTGATCCTTCAAAATTTAGTTCTTTAGCCCAATACAATTTTTTGGTTGCTGCATCATAATAAGGCGGAGTAGCCCAACCCACCAAATCGATGGTAGAATATCCGGCTTCTTTTCTTGCTTCGTTTCCTTCGATGGCATCTTCTTTCATTTGCTTTAGAAGATCATCATAATCAAGATCTTTTGCATCATCATCCTCAATATACCCCTCTTCGGAATAGGTAATTTCTACAGCATAGGTAAAACTATCACCCAGCGGAGTTATATGTTCCGGAAAAATCATACCAAGGGTATTTTCATCGGGTGGATTACCCCAAAGATCCGATAACACCAAACGACTTTGCTCTGCATTCAAAAACTTAAATCCCTTTGGCACTTTCAGCGTTGCAAGCCCATTATTCAGTTCTATAATACCTCTTTCGTACGTCAGGTTTTTCTCAATCTCATAAGATTTCTGAATGACCGACATCAAACTATCCAGCTTTAGGGTATCAGTTTCCTGAATAGTTTCATCAGATACATTTTCTGCTAGTACATTGGTTGAAAAGCAAAAAAACAATAACCAAAAAAATACATTTTTCATGCTGTTGAAATTATAGTTGAACAAAAAAATAAATTTACGGGAGCTACCTTTAAAAGGTTGGAAATGTGGATAAAACAAAAAAAATCGGACTTAATCCGGATAAAAAAAGAGCGGGAGACGAGGTTCGAACCCGCGACCTACAGCTTGGAAGGCTGTCGCTCTACCAACTGAGCTACTCCCGCTTATAATGCCACAAAATTATGGTTAAATTCTGTCTACACAAACCCATTCATAGCTTTTTATACAATTAATTTTATTTCTTCCGAAAAAAATCAACCATTCCAGCAATCAGTTGTTTGGGGTTTGTATTTTTGAGCTTTAATTGAATTTATGGAAAACAGCAATAACCTTTCAGATAAATCCTTACTAAAATTTAAATCCCTGTTTTGGGATGCATTTCATGTACCGGTATTAAAAAGTGAAAGATTTGTAATCAAATTTAGAGAATTAGAACCGCTAAACGATTTAATAGCCGGTCCTTTGTTTTCTATTTTTGAAATCGGCAATTGCAATTACATATTCGAATCGGATGAACGTTTCAAAGGTATCAATACACCAGAACAATTGTTTGACTGGCTAATCAATTCCATTAAGGAATATGCAGAAAAAGTGGCCGACTCAAACCCTCAAACGGAAGAAGAAGAACATGATTTGCAGGCTCTGCTATTTCAAACGGATATAAAAATGGAATTAGCCGAACTAGCCTATGATATTATGAAGTAGGGAGTTTGAAGAAAGGAGTTTGGAGTAGGGAGTTAAGAAAAGAAAGTTAGTGGGCAGCACCTTTTATATTGCCACCCCACATTATATAAAATCATATTAACTATTTTTACGTTATTAGAAAGTAATTACTGAATAAGTCAAAAAAGCAACATTATGATAAAAACAGTTTTAATCCCTATTGAAAATACATTGCACCTTTCAATACCAAACAAATATATTGGCAAAGAAATAGAGATTCTTGTATATTCTAAAGATGAACTCGTAGAAGAAAACCCTGTAAAAGGAAGTTCTGCACGTTTCAAAGGTTTACTAACCCATGATGAAGCAGATAAATTCCACCAACATATTAAGCAAGCACGTAGCGAATGGAATAGAGATATTTAATTGATAGTAATATAATTATTGATTATGCGGCCAATCGCTTGCCTCAAAAAGGAAGTAACTTCGTGGAATTAATTATTGATTCCGATTTCCTGATTTCAGTTGCTGTAAAAATTAAAGTTTTGGGATTTCCTGATTTACCAGAAAAAATGCAAAGCATGGAGGAGTTTTTGAATCATTCCAGCGTATTGCCCCTAAATGAAGAAGTTACGAACAAAACTATTACCCTTAGACGATTACATAAGAAATTAAGGTTAGGAGATGCAATTATTGCCGCTACTGCTCTGGTTTATAATCTAACTTTGCTTACTCGTAACCTATCAGACTTTAAAAACATTCCAGAACTAAGACTTATTGACCCTCACAGCTTATAAAAAAAGACAGGTCACTAATATAAACCTAGCATTATCAATTAAGGTCTTGCCTTCATTGAATAAATCAAAAGTCTTATCATATTTTTGCAAGATTTTCAATATTTTTGTACCGACTATCGTCTACAGCCCCTTTTAATCCAAGCTATGAAAAAACTACTTTCATTTACACTTTTAACTATATTGCTATAACTTAGTTCTTATTCGGGATTTGGGCAGTGTCAACAAATTTTAATTGATAGAACAGATACTTTAAAAAAAGATACATTCTTAATATGTGACGATTGGTATAAGCTTAATGCTATAAATAATAATAGCAGCTTTTACGCTTGGTATTTGAATAATACAGTAATAATTAGCGTATCTCAAAGGCTATACGTTAAAAATGAGGGATGGTATAAGCTAGTCACTACAGATAATAACGGCATAGAATGTAGTGATTCTGTATTTGTAAAGAATATTTCAGGATTAACAAAAGTAAATTTAGGTGAGTATAAACAGCAAATTTGTGGATTTGAAAAGGAAATTATACTTTCCAATATTCAACAAGCTTTTCCCTACAGTTTTAAAGTTGAAACCAACCTTGAATATCAGTTTACTAGTAATTCTGTTTTACTTAAATTTCCTCATTTTATTGACTCTGAAAACTATTTCTGGCTGCAGACTTTATATTCCCCTACCTGCAAAATAGCAGATACTGTAATTTTAGAACCCGATCCCAACTGCACCGCCTGGACAACTTTAAAAGGTAAAGTATTTCGCGACAATAATAAGAACGGCATTCAAGATGCTAACGAAAAACCGTTAACAAATACCAAAGTTCTGATAGGCACATACACTACATTTACTGATAATTCTGGGAATTATACCATATATCTTCCAATAGGAAACTATTCAGTATCTGTTCCCGACATTCAATATCAGGAAGCTATTGTGCCAGCAGCCGGTTTGTATGAATTTTCGATTACCAAAGATACCACGCTTCTAAATAAAGACTTCGCCCTATATTGGGACAATACGCATGATTTGAGTGTAACAGTTTCCGGTTCAAGATCTCGTCCAGGGCTGAATCATACAATTTATATTACTGCCGAGAACAAAGGAGACATCAACGAGACCTACCATGCAATTGGCAGTACCAGTTCTGAATTTGAGTTTCAAAATGCAAGCAATGGTGGGTATTTTGACGAAAGTTGCAATTGCGTAAAATGGGATAACCTGACTTTAGATGCAGGCCAAAAACAAACGCTTTCGGCCAATTTCTTTATCCCCACAAATACCGAAATGGGTACCTTGGTGAAAGATTCGGCAGCTATTGCGTCGTTAAATGGTGATATCAATCTGGCTAACAATTATGATATCGAATATTCTAATGTAGTTAATTCATACGACCCGAACGACAAACTGGTAAATGCTTCACCATACCGCAGTGATAATGGTATAATTGCAAACTCTAAACTAAACTACACCATTCGCTTCCAAAACACCGGCACAGATACAGCCTATCATGTGGTAGTAAAAGATACACTTAGCCCAAATTTAGATTTAAGCACGTTGAAATTTCTTGGAGCAAGCCATCCGTATACTTTAGATATTGATAATTACAGAGTGCTGACTGTTCGTTTTTCAAACATCATGCTTCCTGATTCAAATAATAATGAACCAAAGAGTCATGGCTACTTAAAATTCAGCATCTATCCAATTCAAAATGCTTCAGAAGGTACAATCATTAAAAACAAGGCAGGCATTTATTTTGACTACAATTCGCCGATAATCACCAATACAACGCAAAATATAATTTCTAAAGAACAGATAACTCTCACGCAAGGACCTGTTTTATTTAAGAAGAATTTTAAGGTATTTCCAAACCCGGCAAATGATATAATCAACGTTGAAAATGAATTCGAACCAATCTTATCGGTGGAGCTTTTGGATTTATCCGGAAAGAAAATCCTACAAACCTCACAATCCGAACTCAATATTCAGAACATCCCATCCGGAATTTACCAGCTAAAAATGCAAACTGCCTCAGGTATTTGGTTTGAAAAAGTGGTTATAGAATAGAAAAAAAGAAGCCCTCTATGTTATTAATTAACACAGGGGGCTTATTTATTTTTAAAACTAAATACTTAAAACTTATTACTAATTTCCCCCAACTTCCCCCTCCAAATTCCAAACTCTATTGTGTGTCCATGGGGAGATTCGAACTCCCACACCACTAAAGGCACCACCCCCTCAAGATGGCATGTCTACCAGTTTCACCACATGGACAAGGTGCGCAAGTTAAAACAAAAAACAGATTGATTAAAATTTTCAAACAAAGATTAGACTAACATACACACTCCCGAAATTGATCAATTACTCAATCCCCAACAAAGTCAGATTATATATTTCTATTTTTCTGGCATTTGCAGCTTCTAGACCATAAATCTGATCTGCTTTTTTTGCCTGTCCGGTCACCGTATTTATTTCAAAAGGAAGTCTTATAATTCGCAATGACCCACCGATTTTGTCATTGTTCAGATATGGCAATAATACTCCACTTTTATAGGAAGATATATATTGTTCTAAAGCGGACAATCTGCGCCTCGACAATAAATTATTATACTCTGCATTACCAACCAAACTAGCAAAACCTTTAATTCCTATTACTATATCTTCACCTTGCTGAACACTCAACAACAGTAGTTCACATAATTGATTTAGCTTTTCAAATCCACCCCTAATCTGGTTCTCAAAAAAATCATCAATTTCATTTGACATCTCTTTGCCAGCATAGTTATTACGAGAACTATATTCGTCTTGCAAACTTATATATTGCAAATATGCTTGTTTATAATCATACTTTGATGTAGTATCGTTTTTGCCGGCAACCGGCTGGTCATTATGAAAAAACAGCTGTAATGGCAATAAACTCTGCGCAGCTTGCACAGTATTGCGATTTGTATCCGGATTTATAGATGCAATTGCCTCCTTTGTTTCTGACTGCCAGGTCACTTGCCATAAATCATTAAAATTTCCCAATGAATCTTTTAAACTACCAGCTCTGTTTGAAGTTAAATTTGCCACTTTATCTTCTGTGTTTATAGAAAAATACAGATCGTTGCAGGACGAATTAATTGGTCTGCCAAGATTTGCCGGTTTACTCATTTTCTTTAGCAAACCCTTGCTAACAAACACATCATAACCGCCATAACCCGGCCACCAGCTTGAACTAAAATAAAGTACTGAATCGGCCTCTGCATACCAGGGACAAACATCATCTTCTATCGAATTAATTGTACTTCCCAAATTAACCGGATCTGCAAAATCCAGGTCGCCTTTTTTGATTGCATACCAAATATCCAACTTTCCCAGTCCGCCGGGTCTGTCAGTTACAAATAACATTATTTCCTGATCACCAATTTTGCAAATACTAGGTTGAGTAGAGTTATAACCCGGTATATTTATCTTATCATTCAGTTTTACAGGTTTGCTCCAAACGCCATACGAGTATTTACTAGCCATTATTTCACAGCTAAAACCTTGATCACAAGCACTAAAATATAAATATCTGCCATCCAATGACTTTGTAACATTACATACATGGTATCCGGCATTATTCAATACGTCTGACAATTCAGTTATCTGTGGCAACCCGTTTTTGTCATTTTTTGCCCTATAAAGCTTTACCGGATATCTTTCCAAACTTTCAAACTCTTCTTTTGGAGGTAATTCCTGTCTTTGAGATGAAAAAAACAATTCTTCCTTCCCCCAAAAAAAAGCAGCAAATTCCGCATAAGGAGTATTTACTTCTTTTACTGAACTGATTAGTATGCCTTCTGAATTCTCCGAATTCAGAGCTAATTCGCAACCTTCTAATTCGTTTATGGCTTTCTGTTTTTGTAATAGAGAAATGTTTTTTATAGTTAAAAAATCGCTAAATATCTCTTTAGCTTTCAAATACTTACCATTATTTTTGAGCAATACACCCAACCATAATTTACTATCTACATAAACCGGTACTGTATCCTTTGAAACCAGGTCTGTAAACTTCTTTTCTGCTTCAATATAATTTTTGGATAGCAATAATGAGTGGCTGTATTTCCACAATAATTCCAAATCTTCACTGCCATAAATACTAGCACGTTGGTAGTAAACGGAAGCTCCCAAATAGTCTTTCTCGGCAAAAGAAAGATCGCCATACTGTTGCCATTGTTTTTTACTTTGTCCTAAAGCTGACCATCCTCCCATCACCACAAGGAAAAAAGCAACAATCGATACTAAATTCTTCATCACATATAATCCGGACAATCTCTATATTTTCGTCTATCAGGCATTTTGCCAATGGTATATAAAAAACCAACTTCCCAGCCTCCACGCCCCCTACTGGCAGGTACCAATTTGCTATAGTTCAGATCATAACTTATACCCAAATACCACTCATTATAATCCATACCCAATGTCAGAAAAGCAGCATCTCTGGTACGGGTAAACAAACCTGCATATACAGCTCTATATCGATACATATGCTGATCGATAATATATTTTCCTACAATACCAGGGGTTATTTGATAATAAGTTCCTTGCAGCATTAACAAAACCTGAGGCAATACATCTACTTTGTTGCTTACCATAAACTGCCCTTCGGCATGAATATTCAACCTCCTATCCAGTCGTATTTCATTGTTATCCAAATAACTAAGTTTTGGCGTCAAAATATTATTCAGACTTATACCTGTAGTAATTTTCTTGCGCTTTTTTGGCTGCCAATGGTAAAATATGCCGGCATGTATATCAGGATACATTACATTAAATCCGGAAAATGACTCATTGGTCGGTAAAGATCCGAAATAATTTCCACCATATTCATCTGGTACATACTGACTGTCAAATTTTAATTTTGCCAAATCAAAAGTTCTCTGCGAAAAACTGGTCTGAATGCCAATATTGAGATACTTATGTCTTTTTCTGTCAAAAGGTTTGGACCAGGCTAGTGAAAGTGCCGCCTGCAAATTAGAATAATGAGAATCGCCGGCACGGTCATAAAAGAAATTAAAACCAACATTGAAATTTCTGATATCAGCAAAATCTCTGGCATCAGTACTCAGCGCTATAGTATTGTATGGTATGGTTACAGATCTCCACTGCTTGCGAAATATACCATCAAAACGGTATATACCATTAAAACCTCCGGTCATGCCGGGATTAACTGTAAGCGGAGAAAGCAAGTATTGGGAAAAATGAATATCCTGTGCAGGTGCTTTTGTAAACAACAAAAAGCACAAAAAAACAAATACAACTAATTTCACCTTTTTGGTCAACACAAAATATGCTTAGTTATTTCAAAATAGTAGTATTGCCCTTTTTGAAGAATGTTTTTTCTCCAATGCATCGCACTTCCAGGTAGTAAACAAACACAGCCGGATCAGCTTTTCTACCCTTGTATGTACCATCCCAACCTTTAGTTTGATCAAAGGTTTCAAATACTTTTTCGCCCCAACGGTCATAAATAATAAAATGCATTTCTTCTATAAAACTACCACGCACATATAGTATATCATTATTACCATCACCATTTGGGGTAAATGCATTGGGTACAAATATATTTGGCTCTTCACAAATGACCGGTATTACATATATAATTTTACTCGTGTCTACCCTACAACCTGCCCTCTGATCTGTAAGGGTCACAAAGTATTCCGTAGTAACAGGTGGTTTGGCAATAGGATCGGTACTAGTTGGATCAGTTAATGATTCTGCCGGTGTCCATAAATAATCAAAGGGCAGCTTAGGTCGAATATGCAATCCTGTAGTTGTGCCTTCATAAATGGTATCTTTATCAGCCCATATACGGTCAAAATATTCTGTAACCGGTGAAACTTCAACCAGTACAGAGTCTTTGTACACACAGCCTAATTCGTTGGTTGCTGTAACGTAAAAATATTCCGTAACATAAGGACTTACCATAATATGTGATGTATCAGACTTGCCAATAATGTATTGTTTAGGCTCCCAATCAAAGGTTAATATATCGCCGGGCAAGTCACTCGTTGCAAAGATCTCTGTCGAGTTCCCTCTGCATATATAACCAGGGTCTGAAACAGATATAAACAAGTCGCTTACAATAACCTTTACTGAGTCATAATCAAGACATCCATATTGGTTTTCAGCTTTCACATAATAGTAGTTTTCTTTACCAATAGGATTTATAACCAAATTAGGGTTGCTTATATCGCTATTAATTTGATTGGAAAAATCAGGAAAATTAGACCAATAATATTTATTGGGATTGCCCGTGGAGCTAATCTGCAAAACAATGTTATTATCGCTACTGCAAACTTTTCGATCGCCGCCGGCATCAACACTAACCGGATTAAGAATTACCAACTGCGTAATTGTATCTGTACATACTCCATTAGAAACTAACAAATTATAACTAATTGATGACTCGGGAGTCGTAAATGGATTGGATGTAAACGGGTTACTTAGCCAAGTGGCTGGTTCCCAGGTATAGGTTATATTGTCAACATTTTTTGGCAAAATCCCAATTTGAGCAGATTGCCCAGGACAAATATTTACTATTGGTAAACTGTAGGAAGTATCAGACAATATTATAATCTCCCTTTCAGTGCTGTCAGAAAGGTTACAGGTACCTATATCCACCAATTTTAATTTAATAATATACCGACCGGCTATATCATAAATATGTGACGGTGTTTTACCCGTTGAAGTTGTACCATCACCAAAGTCCCAGAAATATTGGGTATTCTCCTGCTCCAAACTCCTGTTTTTAACCTGCACATACAAAGGTGCACAGCCTATATCCGGCACTTCAAAATCTGCAATTACAGCTGGTAGTTCCAAATTGAATTTAAATACTGCATTATTACAATTCGGACTATTGTTTGTAGCCGAAACAGCATTGACCGGTTTGATTGGAAAATCAGAATTACCGCCACAACCACCACAAACAGATTGATACATTTTTCCTTTTTTATCAAAACGGCTTGTGCCACCATCTACATGTTCTTCTGAAACATTCCCACCCATAAAAGTTGCATAATTCAATGCCGAAGCATCATCTTCCATTACCATTATATAAAAATCACTTCCATCCGTACTACTTTGAAAAGCATCCGGAGTAGTAGGCAACCCTGTAGTATACCCGGCGTTATTAAATAAAATTCCAGACTGATTTGATTCGCCTCCCCAACCTGCCAGGTATATCTTTTTACATACATCAACCAAAAATGCTGTAGGTGAAATATTTGGACTACCGGAACCGGTACCAAATACAGTACTCCATTTTAGCGTATCCAATAAAGGACTCATTTTGGTAACAAATTGCCCACTATTCGGAATGGAGAATATGGCATTATTTATCAGACTTGAATCTTTACCTTCGGTCTGACCATATACATATACATAATCCAAAAAATCCGTTTCGATAAAATAAGACTGATCATATTCTGGTGTACCCCAATAGGTAGAACTAATCAGCGTTTGACCACCGGCATCCAGATACGAAATAAATCCGTCACTTCTGCCACCCATATAATTTTCTGCTACCACTCCTGATGTGACCGGAAAGTCAGCAGAAACAGTACCACCGGTTACATAAATACCACCCCTGGAATCAAGCGTCAATGAATATATTGCATCTGCAGAGGTGCCACCCAAATACGAACTCCAAATAATGTTTTGAAGTTCACTATCCATTTTAACGATCAATCCATCTAAACGACCACCTCCATAGTTTTGCTGATAAGTTCCTCCAATAATCGGAAAATCGGGCGAATTGGTGCAGGTGGCTATGTATATATTATTATTCTGATCTATATCTATTTCACCACGAATTTCATCTGCATAATTGTATCGTAATGTATCAGCTGAAAAAGTTTCCCAAAAAAAGTTTCCCGGAATTATTCGTGTATAGTTGCTTGAATTTAATCCATCGTTTTTTGAACCTCCCAAAAATGTTCCTGCCAATAAACCAGTTGCATCGTTATTAAACTTTACAACAAACATATCGCAACCATAAGGATAGGCAATATTAATTCCCCCTAAAACCCTTGATCTTGTAGAATCTTTAGTATTAAAATCATTATTAAAAGACTGATCATAAGCATCCGGAGTAACCGGGAAATTATCCGAATCTGTTGTACCAAAAACATATAATTCGCCTTGGGCATTACAAACCATACTATGTGGTAATTCATCTCCCCAACCACCTAACAGGGTTGAATATACCATAAATGTGCCGGTTGTATCATACTTTGATATGGCAATATCATTATTCCAGCCATTGAATGTTCTGTCAAAAGCACCAAATGTTGTGGGATAATTATTACCAAACACAGTACTACCACTGTATAAAAAACCATCCATATCGTAGGTTGCCGTATAGCCAAAATTATCTGAAAAAGAACCTGAAAAGGTAGAGAAAATAAGTTCGGGGTCAATTACTAAAGTTTTCTGATTATCATAACCCTGCGGAAAGGTAAATCCATATTGTTCCTTGCGAAGTTCATAACTACAGGTAACTTTAGTGGAATCATGATTATTTTCATAAAAAGCTATAGGACTGGTTTCCATTATTTTCCCAATATTGGTAAACAATTCTATATTTCCATTCCTTAATTTGATTAATGAAACTCCTTCATATCCAAATTGTATCTGATTCGCATCAGCACCAGGGTGAACAATAAAGTCATATTTTAAATTACCATTATGGGAATACAAAACTAAATCGATTCCCTGGTACAGATTTGTATACTTAATTTGGGTAAATGCCTTTACGTTGGATGCCCATTGAGAAGGATCATTGCCCATAAAAAAATTAAAATATTCGGGCAATTGATTTACCCCGGATAGTTGTACCTGCGGATTAGAATTTTTAAAATACAGCTTGTAAGCATGCCCTTTAATGGTGGGAAATTCAGGTTCAGTTTTTGGTCCTCCTATATGATCAGCAGGTACATGTTTACCGCCATGCATATCATGCAAGACTTTGGAATCAATCAATGAAAATGTAAAGCCATCTTTCTCAATAAACATGGCTCCTGTACCTAATTCAGTTTTAAACTGAACTTGTTTTTCCCATTGCCCTTCATTTTTGATAAACCTAAAAGAACCGCCATTACCCGTAGGATTGAGTGAAAATCCATCCAAACAACTTAGAAAGAATGCCAAAAAAAGTATAAAATAATAGTTGATATTCACTATGCTTAATACCATATGCGATAAAAAAGTAAGCCGGGCGTACAGATCTAAACTCAGGTAGCCCACAAAAAAATCTATTTCAATTAATTCAGTTAGGTTAGCTCGTTCCTTGCCTCCTACTGCTAAATTGGGTTTAATTTACTATAAAAAAAGGCTGAATTAAAATTTCAGCCTCTCAAATATTGCAATACATCTATTTCAAAAACTTTCTAAACCAGGAAGTTGCCAATTCCGAAACCTCCTGCAACTTGCCAGGCTCCTCAAATAAATGTGAAGCTCCGGATACTATTACTAGTTCTTTATCAATGGCATTATTTAAGGCATTCAGGGAAACCTCATTCATGCCTATTACCGGCTGATCGAGGCTACCCACCAGTAAACAAACCGCCGAGCTAACTTCAGGCAAAACCCTTAATGCCAAATCAGGTCTGCCTCCTCTGCTTACTACTGCTCTTATTTTATCACCTAATACTACAGCTGCACTTAAAGCCGAAGCAGCACCGGTGCTAGCACCAAATAATCCAATTTTCAATTCCTTGGTTTCCTCAAAATTATCTATCCATCTTATCACATGTATAAGTCTGTCTGTTAACAACTCAATATCAAACCGGTTGTTGTAAATTGCGTCTTCCTTTTCTGAAAGCAAATCTATCAATAACGTAGCAAAACTATTCTGGCGCAGAACCTTGGCTACCTCTTTATTTCTTGGACTATGTCTGCTACTGCCACTACCATGACTAAATAGTACAATACCTTTAGCCTGCTCAGGAATTCGCAACTCTCCTATCAAAAGATTTTCATTTACAGAAATCTTGACCAATTCATTCAACTTCTCTGTTACCATAACTCCTTACTTTATAAACTGCATCATCTCCTCATCTTCCATATTATGAAAATCTTCATAAAACTGGCCAACTGCATAAAATGGTTCAGGGCGGGCTAACACCACAAGCTGATCTGCATGACCAAACAATTTCACAGTAGATTCAGGTGCTACAGGTGCTGCCACCAGTACTTTATCTGCACCTTTCCTTTTACACATATCAATTAGGGGAATCAAGGTAGAGCCTGTTGCTATTCCATCATCTACCAGAACCACTGTTCTGTTCACCATAATAGGCAGAGGCTCACCATTTCTGTATACTTCAACTCTTCGCTCAATTTCTTTCAGTTTGTGCTCAACTGCACGATCTACTATTTCCTGATTTACCTGCTGACTGGTCTTTTCTGATAAGTAAACAGTACCGTCTTCTGCAATAGCCCCAAAAGCATATTCTTCATTTCCCGGATAACCAAGTTTTTTGGCTATTGCCAGGGAGAAATCACAACCCAGCTCTTTAGATACGTAATAAGCAACCTCAACCCCACCTCGAGGTACACCCAGAATTAGCGGATTATTTCCCAGGTCTTCACTTTTTAATACTTTACCCAGCTTCGTACCTGCATCTTTTCTGTTCTTAAAAAGAACCATTTCTTTAAACTCTGCCATAATCTTCTCTCATTCATCAGTAAAACATATTATCATTTCAACCAAATACTCAAAAAAATAGTTGGCCTTAGCACAATTTACTTCAAACCGGATTATTCAATACAATAAGGAAATTGCATAATGTATTAAGGAAATCAACTAATTAGGCTACATTTCATTACATCAAAATTGATGTATTTTTTTTGATAAGGGCAGTTAGTTCGGATCCTGATTAAACCCGAATAATATGGCACAAAAAAATAGGCTGTCCTTTTGAGACAGCCTATTAATTATAAAGTAGATATAAATTAGTTTTTCTTTTCAGAATCAACTTCTTCGTAATCCACATCAGTTACATTGTCGCCACCGCCTTGAGCATTGGCTCCTGCATTTCCACCAGGTGCACCAGCTCCATCCTGAGTGGCACTGTACATTTCCTGCGATGCAGCCTGCCATGCATTATTCAATGCTGCCAACGTTGTATCAATAGCTGCGATATCTTTAGATTCATGTGCTTTTTTCAGATCAGCAAGTGCAGACTCAATAGCAGACTTATTACCAGCAGATAATTTATCGCCAAATTCTTTCAATTGCTTTTCAGTACTGAAGATTAATGAATCGGCAGAGTTTAATTTTTCAATTTTCTCTTTTTCGATTTTATCAGCCTCTTCATTTGCTTTAGCCTCATTTCTCATTTTCTCAATTTCCTGATCTGTCAGACCAGATGAAGCTTCAATTCTGATTTTCTGCTCTTTGTTAGTACCACGATCCTTAGCAGATACATGTAAAATACCGTTAGCATCAATATCAAAAGTCACTTCAATTTGAGGAATACCTCTTGGCGCAGGAGGAATATCTGACAAATGGAATCTGCCAATTGTACGGTTATCCTTAGCCATTGGTCTTTCGCCCTGAAGTACGTGAATTTCTACACTTGGCTGGTTGTCAGCAGCAGTAGAGAAAGTCTCTGACTTTTTAGTTGGTATGGTTGTATTTGACTCAATAAGTTTAGTAAATACACCACCCATAGTTTCAATACCAAGTGATAAAGGCGTAACATCAAGAAGAAGCACGTCTTTAACTTCACCTGTTAAAACACCACCCTGAATAGCAGCACCAACAGCAACTACTTCATCAGGATTTACACCTTTAGATGGTTTTTTGCCAAAGAATTTTTCAACTTCTTCCTGAATTTTAGGAATTCTGGTAGAACCACCAACAAGGATTACCTCGTCGATCTGAGAAGTAGACAAACCTGCATCCTGAAGTGCTTTTTTGCAAGGCTCCATGGATCTTTTGATCAAAGAATCAGCTAATTGCTCAAACTTTGCTCTTGAAAGTGAGCGAACAAGATGTTTTGGAATACCATCAACCGGCATTATATATGGCAGGTTAATTTCAGTAGCTGTAGAACTGGAAAGTTCTATTTTAGCTTTTTCAGCAGCTTCTTTCAAACGTTGAAGAGCCATAGGATCTCTGCGTAGATCTATACCTTCGTCATTTTTGAACTCATCTGCAAGCCAGTCGATAATTACCTGGTCAAAATCATCACCACCAAGGTGAGTATCTCCATTGGTAGATTTTACTTCAAATACACCATCACCCAATTCTAATATTGAAATATCAAACGTACCACCACCAAGGTCAAATACTGCTACGGTCATATCCTGACCTTTTTTCTCTAAACCATAAGCAAGAGCTGCAGCAGTTGGCTCGTTGATAATTCTTTTTACATCTAATCCTGCTATTTGACCAGCTTCTTTAGTTGCCTGTCTTTCAGCATCGTTAAAATAAGCAGGTACAGTTATAACTGCTTCTTTTACTTCAGTACCTAGATAATCTTCTGCAGTTGACTTCATTTTTTGAAGTATCATGGCAGAAATTTCCTGAGGTGTATAAAGTCTGTCACCAATTCGTACCCTTGGGGTGTCATTATCACCTTTTTCAACATTATATGCTACTCTGGAAGCCTCACTGCTTGTTTCAGAATATTTTTTCCCCATAAATCTTTTTACAGAACTTATGGTGTTTACAGGATTTGTAATGGCTTGTCTTTTGGCAGGATCACCAACTTTTCTTTCCCCATTATCCTGAAATGCAACAATAGAAGGAGTTGTTCTTCTTCCTTCACTATTAGGAATTACAACCGGTTCGTTACCTTCCATTACAGAAACACAGGAGTTGGTTGTTCCTAAGTCAATACCTATAATTTTACCCATATCTAAATTTATTATATACGTTGATTTTCTATTTTACTCTTTGCCTTTTAACAAGGCTTGTGCCAATAGAGTTGCACCATACCTCCTGTGCCAAATTGACACCTTTTGTCAGACTAATCTTCATTTAACCCAAAAATATACAGCATGTTTGTCAGAAAAAGAAATTATCAAGCTATGGCAAACTATGTTCTTTTGTTACATTTGGGGTATGAATGAATTCCTGGAATTCTTTACTTTATCCGAT
>ERZ511473.249-NODE-249-length-113372-cov-27.007264_pt1 | contig 113372 bp, 96 predicted proteins | sample MGYA00374947_ERZ511473 | MGnify/ENA primary metagenome ERZ511473 (study PRJEB26303, sample SAMN06343854) | sediment metagenome | isolation source: hot spring sediment | place: Canada: British Columbia | collected 2012-09-26 ... | reverse complement strand
GACGCGCGTGTAAGGGAACTTGCGAATAGCACGTGAGGGCAGATTCGGCCGCGACCGGGAGCGGGGGGCGTAAGCCCCCGTGGTCATCGGAAAAAGCGCGAGCGACTGGGATTCCACGCATGTTCGCATTCGGCCGTCGAGGATCAAGAGCGGGGGGCGTAAGGCCACCGTGGTTGCGGTAACGCATTGGCAAGAACGCTCGTCCGTGCAACGCTGGCAGTCTCCGGAGCGATTGCGGTAGCGCTTTTGCAAGCGCGATTCCCGATCATCACGGCGGGCTGACACCATCGTTCCGGGACGGCGGAATTCGCCGCATTTCCGCAGACGATGCTCCCCGATTGCGGGTTCCTTATTCAGCTTGGGAACGTAGCCAGGGCTTCTCTGACTGGAAACGCCGCGAGCTTGGTCAAGTTCCTTTTTCACTCTCGGGAGGGAACCAAAGTGAAGGGCAACAAGTGTGTTGCGACGACCCGCTGGAACTGGCCGAGCATGATGGTCCCGCCTACAAGGCTTAGCAACGTTGGCTACATCTGTTCCGCCGTCATCAGCGGGCGATTGTAAGCTGGACGGAGACGATACTCGTCGTCCGTAGCCGAAGGGGAAATTATGCCCATTGCCGCTCAGTGTTCGCAATGTGGTGTGCGGTTGCGTATTGCCGACGACAAGGCGGGGAAAATGGTACGCTGCCCGAAATGCGGCCAGGTGTTTCGCGTTCCAGCCGCCGAGGAACGCTACGCCGGTTTTGAAGTCGTGGACGAACCGCCCAGCGTCGCGCCGGTGGAAGAGAAGCGGTCCGTGCCCACGGCCCCGCAGGACTCGGAGTCGTCGTCAAGTTCTGCGTCATCCGCGCGGCGAACTAAGAAGCATCGCAAGCGCACCGGGATTCAGGTGAACTGGACGGTTGTGATCAGCGTCATCTTGGCGGTTTTCGGAGCCAGTGTGGGAATCTACTTGTTGTTTGTTTTTCTCGGCCTAGCCGGGACCGCCTCCACTGCCTTTGCCGAACTCGCAGACATTCTGGAGAATGCGGCCAGTGCTCTGGAAAACGCCCGACACCCGCAACAGCGCAGCGAAGCTGCTAAGCAACTGGACGAGCAAGCTGGCCGACTGTCTCGCTGGGTCAACACTTACCGCGACAAACAGGAGCAGCAAGTTGTCATCGAGGCCGCTCAACGCCGTTATGGTGAGCGCATTCAGAAGGCGGCACAACGGTCGGGAGTCGCTTTACAACAATTGCGACAGGATCAGGCGGCGATGAAGGACCCGCAGTTGCAGGCTGCCGTTGCCAACTGGGAGCGGGCGTTGGGCAACCTGGGCGCTGCCGCCGATCCGCTGGCCAAGTTCCGAAACCCGCGCATGCGGTAAGTTCGACTGTCCATAAACTCCTGGCTGCTTTAGCCAGGGAGTTGCTGCAAGATCATCGGCACATCCTCTCGACTGCAGGCGGGAACGATGAACGAGCCGCGGTTGGATCCGAATCTGTAAACCGCGGTTGGATCCGAATGTGTAAGCCGTGGTTTGATCCGAATCTGTACGCCTGGATTCTTGGCACTGTGCTGAGAGCCTTTGGCGGGCAAGGGGTAGTTGGCACGGGGGGATTTACCTCAATCTATCAACGGTTGGTCCGTGGGCATTAGAGGCGGCAAGAAGGGTGTTCACCTGACGGAACCATGCCGGGACGCGGCCCAAGCAGGGCGATACCATGCTGGACATACTGGCGGCATACCGTCGGGAATGCACGCACCCGTTCTGCTATGTCTTGAAGTAGCCGGGCCGGGCAGGTGCGGGCATGTTCGCCAACTTGCACCGTCTTCTTCATTGGCAGGAACATAACCACCCGCATGAAAGTCAATTCCTCACAAGCACTTACTGCTCTGCACGAAGCACGTGTCACGGAGGTGAAAAGTGGGGATCCATCAGGTGTAAGACGCCTGCGTTAATCAGTTTGGAAGACACGAGTCACTTGGACTGCTCAAATCCCAAGCCCAACAAAGGAGGTCCTAACAATGCGACAGTATGAGAAAACGCTTCGTGCCATGTGTCCAGTATGGTCAGTCATCGCAGCTATTTTGCTGACGGCTGTGGAGCCACTGCCAGCGCAAAAGCGCTGGTCGGAATCGGTCCTTCAATCGGTCCTTCATGGCAGAGCGACCGACCTGTTGCACGGCTTTTCGTATGACCGCTTTGGAGGTTGGTCCTGCAGCGTTGGTAATAACTTTATCCGCTTCGTTGACGACGAAGGTCTTTGCTTTGTCGTGATTCGATTTGCCCGCTACGAAGGCAATTTGCAGCAGGTTGCTCAATCCTGGTGGCGAGAAAGGCAAGCGATGGCATGCAGCTGGAATCAGCCTCAATTCGCTTTCAAGCAACTTCCGTCAGGCATCGTCATTGTCGGTCAGGGCCTGGGCTACCCCTTTGTCCTTCACCCGATGATGGCAATCAACTTCGGTTCGCAGGGTCGGCAACCACCCGGCAACTACCGGGAGGTCACCGCCATTTTGCCCGGCAAAAAAACAGCGTTAGTCGTCACATTACTTTTCCCTCCAGGCACCCCGAAATCGAAGGTGGACGACATGCTCCAGATTGTTCGTAGCTTTCGCTTGCTGCCCACCGAGAAAAGGGTCTGTTGGCGTCAGCGAGCTGTCGTTGACCCAGAAGTCGGCGGGGAAGCTGGCTGGATTCATATCCCTGAAGGCTTTGATTATCGCGGCGAGATCATCCAGCAAAACACGAAGCGATTGCCTGTTTACTTCCTTCGCAAGGACAACATGATGATGCGCTGCGACCACATTGACCTGAATAGCAGTATCCTTCAAACGGGATTCGGCGGCAACGCCACCACTCTACTGACTATTAACGGTAAAACCTCTCAGCAGCCCCGTTCAATTTTCCCGCAATCCCCACGGGATGTCGCTCGCTTGATCTTGGGCGTTTGGCAAGCGGAGACGGAGCAACCTTGGGAGCTTGAGGAGCAAGTGGAATTGCGACGATCGGCATGTGAGAAACTGTTGGAACAGCAAGCGCGACAGGCGTTCGTCCAGCAAGCAGCAGTGTTCCGGCACGAGGCGGACTACAAAGGTTTGAAATTCGCAATGTGCGCCCGCAGTGGTCAACTGGTTAGGATAGCTTCTATTCAGGGAGTGCTGACTCTTTCGCAACGGGTTGACCATATCGCGGCAACTCAAGATTGCCAAGTCGCCATCTCGGTGATCACGTTTCAGTTCCCTGAAGCTCAAGCCGAAGAAGCGCTTGGCATCTTCACCGGCGTCATGAGCAGTATTCGGTTTAACCCGAAAGCAGTGCTTTCCATGCTGGAGCGCTGGACAAAGGACAATATACGCCTGAATCGCATGGTCCTGGATATGCTAAACGAAGAGCGTAACTTCAATAGTCGCATGGCGAAGGCTTGGACCAACGCCCTGAGTGATCAGACCTATGTGAAAGACCCAGAAACAAATGAGATTTTCCGAGTGCACAAGCAGGTTTGGGAGACGGGCGAATTCTGGCGAGACCCGCTCTGGGGCAACCTTCTCGGCGGCGTCGAGCGCGACAGCGAACTCGAAAGGCTGCTCCGGGAACAGGGTTGGCGACCCCTCCAGCAATCACTGGAAGGCTTCCCAGAATAATGGTAAGGTCAGCTAGTTGAACGTCTGATGAGCACTGAATAGACCGTTGAGAACAGAACTGCAAGCCCCAATCTTCGGGCCACCAAATCAGGAGAAGACCCCGCGGTGTTCGAATTCCCCGACCCAGACCCCGTCAATATACGCAGTGTATTTTAGGGCGACTTGACCGGGAAACTCGGATTTCGACTTCTTGTCTTTCAAATCTGCAACGAGGTTATATAGCTATGGTTTCCACCGAGATTGGAAGTGCACGTATGCTGCGCACGTCCTTGCAACGAGGTTATATAGGTATGGTTTCCACCCAAGCTATAGCCCATAATGGCAACATCCTGAACACCACGCTTGGTGACCACACTCGCCAACTCTTGCGAGGACCGACGGAAGTCCGTGTCCAGCCTGAGGTCTATATTCGCTGCGGCGAGTTTCGGGGAAAACTCCGTGCTTTGCGGTGCGGCGGGGCATGCAGCGTGTGCTATACCACGTGCAGTTTCGCAAGAAGGACCCAGCATTGCAACATATAGTCATTTGCTGGCCATTGGGCTTGTCTGAGTGCTATACTTGATGACTGATTTGCCGTATTCAGCGGACAAACTAAGGAAGCTATGCAGCCGTCGGGTGCATTGAGGAGCTGTTTCGTAATAGTGAGAATCGTCGGCACGGTTGGGCGTTGCGGGACACCTTGATCACCCGGCCGGAGCGATTTGGCCGCCTGCTGCTAACATTAGCGTTAGTCTACTGGTTATTAGTCTGAGTGCTGGTTCCTAGCGGCGGTGGGGCTGATAGCGTTGGCACGACACTAGGCAGGGCTATGGTGCAGTACTAATCATCCGAAGGCCTGCAGTGTGCTTTTCATTGGCCGTCAGATGATACGCCGTTTGGAAATCCCTTACTTGCAAGCATTTACCGCTGTAGTTGGTGCCCTTCTCGCGGACGCGCAAAACTGGGGATGAGTCAGTTTGTATTGACAATGCGGGGCGGTCGAATAGGATGTAAATGATGGGCAAGTCCGCAGAAGCGGTTCCCGCCACTCTGCGGCAGGGCGGCGGGCGAGCAAAACGGAGTTCGGGTTATGGCGTGGGCAGAGCTGAAGTTAGGCGAACTGGGAGATGCGCAATGGCGGTCTTCTTGCAGGCGAGGCCGGTTCACCCGCATGCTAACCACGAGGACTCCAGGACGCCAACCTGCCAAGCCACGAAGTCCGAGTCTCACTTCGCGTCCTTGTGTGTTGGTGGCTAGCAACCGCGGTGACTGGGGTTTTTCACTGGTGGAATTGCTGGTGGTCCTGGGGATTCTGGCATTACTGCTGGCGTTGATATTCCCAGCGATTTTGTATGCACGGCAAGCGTATTGGCGGGCGAAGTGCGCCGGGCAGATGTCACAGCTGGCACTTGCCTGTCAGTTGCATCATCACGATCACCATATCCTGCCCAGCGGTGGCGGAGTGTGCTGTCGGGGGCGTTCCTACATGCTCAACGGCAGTGTGGTCAACAATCCACCTACCGGTGGCGTGATCCCTAATGGCGGCACACCGACGCTGGCTCCAGACCAGGAATGGGGCTGGGCTTACCAAATCCTGCCCTATCTGGAGTTGTCGCAGCTGCACCAGTTGCGACAGGACGATCAAATTCGCATGACCTACGTACCGGTGTATTTCTGCCCGGCACGGCGTCAGCCCGGGCCGTCTGTGAACATGTATGCAGGCCTGGATTACGTTGGCAACGGCGGAACGTTAGCAACTTTTCCGCTGGCTTTGGGCGGTAATTACAAACCCCCCTATAACGATTTCGACGCCAGCGGTCCTTTCGTCCGCATCGGGCCTTCGCGTTCTTACTGGTCGCAGAAACGCAGTGTCAGCCTGGACAATGGCATTCCCGATGGGACGTCGAACACGTTGCTGCTGGGGGAGAAGCGGTATCAACTTAGCCAGCTCAACCAGAACCGCTCGTACGACGACTGGGGCTACGTGGACGGTTGGGATCGCGACAGCATTGGCCGCATTCACCCCGATGACCCTCGCTGGCAACCGGCCCAGGATTCTCGCGACGAGGAGCCCCAGACTATGGTCAGCCAAGGCGGTCCGGGCGGAATTCAGTTCGGTTCCTCGCACACGGGCTCCTTTAATGCCGCCTTTGTAGACGGCTCAGTTCGCCGTATCCGCTATTCGGTCGACCGCCTGCTCTTTGTCCGGGCGTGCGTGCGTGATGATGGCCAGAGCTTCAGTCTCCGCGAACTGGAATGACGCGTTAGAAGACTCGGTCGTTCCCGCAGGCGATGGCTAAGGACAGACCGGCTTCCGTCGCAGGAATTCGTGGGCTTCAGGCACCACACGCTCACCACTGCCGAGGAGTGCGATCGGCCAGGAGATATTGCAGGACAGCTTCGGCGGAAGCATCAAGGATTTGCAGACCGTTCACCGGACACGATTTTTCCAGCACCAATCGCTGCAGCATCGGGAAGAATTGCTGCGGCTGGCGAATCCGCACCTGCAAGGTGGCGGTTCCAGCGAGTTCGACGCTTTGCACCATGGGCAGTTGTAATAACCATCCCGCCAGTAGTCGTGGCGTCGGCGTTTCAATCTGCAACCGCAGGGGATAACTTTCCAGACAGGCGCGCGTGTCCGCCAACGTTCCCTGTGCCAGCACCCGACCACGACCCAGAATCACCAGCCAATCTGCCAGGCGTTCCAGCTCGTCGAGCTGATGACTCGATAGAATCACCGCCCGGCCACTGTCCGCCAACTGGCGAAACAGTGCCCAGAGTTGCTGTCGGCCTGGGACATCCACGCCGTTGAACGGTTCGTCGCACAATACCACCCATGGGTCATGCAATAAAGCCTGGGCAATTTTCAACCGTTGCCGCATCCCTTTCGAGTATCCGCCGATTCGCCGATCTGCTACCGCCGTCAGGTCGAGCAACGCCAACCATTTTTCTACGCGGGCCAGGGCTGAATCACCACTCAGCCGGGCCAGGACACGCAGAAATGCGCGACCGGTGCAATCTTCGGGTAGAGAATCGCTTTCGGGCACGTAACCAATAAAGCGGCGAGCCCGGTTCGAGTGCGCTGGCAATCCCAGCACCCGCACCGATCCGCTATCCGGCCGGGCCAGTCCCGCTGCCAGGCGAAGCAGTGTGGTTTTTCCAGAACCGTTTGGCCCGACCAGGCCGATCAAGCCGGGTCCAAGCTGCAAACTCGCCTGGTCTAGAGCCAGCACTGGCCCGTACCATTTGGTAACCGCCTGCCATTCCAGCCAGGCCGCTGTCATGGGCAACCTCACTTTCAAGCGACGATTTCCACGGCTCGCAACTGCCGCTGTACATACCACCAGCAGAGCAAGCTCACAGCTAGCAAAACCGCCGCCGCTTCTCGCCAGTCCGGTTGCGGAGCCACTCGGCCTGGCCAGCGACCCGGCAGCGACGCCGACACCCCCAGACATTGCGAGCCGACCAGATACAAATCGTTCCACACGTCCAGCAAACGCCAGCGGGGCGACCAGTTCATCAGGTCCACCAGCAGTCGACTCCAGGTGCGGGTAAAAACCAGCACGCCCAGCCAGACCAGTACCATCGGTACGGTTTTCTTCAGCCAGACCGCCGTTGCCAACATCAGCAGACCCAGCACCACGGTCGTCACCGAACCATAAACCAGGATGCCCAGTGGCACTCGCCATTGTTCCAGGAAATAATCCTGGCCTTCGAGCACGCCGTATTGCACGTACAATCCCAGGGCCGGAACCACCGTGGTCGCCAGCAATACCATCGCCACCGCCGACAGTTTGCCCAGCAGATAGTCGGTCGGAGTAATGGCTTTGGACAAGTAAAAGGTTATCCCGCCGCTCTGGTAATCCTGGCCGATCAGCAAGGCCCCAGCCAGTGCCAGAATGACAACCACTATCCAGCCCTGTAGCCAGAGGAAGTTGCGGTACATGCTGGGCTGCCCGCCGAGGCCCAGCCGCCCAACGAAAACTTGCAACATCTGCTCCGGATTGGCCGCACGCATGAACGGCAACAAACGGATTTGCTCCTGCTGTTGCCGCACCGCTTCCCGCAACTGCGCTGTTACGTACACGCCGAAAAAATACGACAGGAAATGGCAGGCTGCCAGCCCGTAGAACACCCAGAAAATCTTCCGCCGAAACACCAGGCGGAGCGCCACTCCTGCAATGGCCAGGATGCCCCGACCACGAGTCATGGCTTGCGAAGCGAAAGTAACAGACATTGTCTGCTCCGACGCCATTGACAATTTTCCCTGGCCCTGCGCCATGAGGTGATCCTTTCGGTTCGCTGATGCCCCAATCATCGTTCCAAGCTGTCCGGTGCAGTATCGAAATATGTGCGGCTAGCGCTGGCACGCCAAAAAGCAAGCGACCCGCGTCGGTTCAGCTGCGTAGGGCCGACATCGAACCATTCTAGCCAACCGCACGTGAGTAGGTCGTTCCCACCCGGACCGCAAATCCGTTGGCCATTCGTCGGGCTCCTGTCAACTCACTCGGCAAAAGATGCAGGAATCGCCACCACGAACGAGCCCGCTAGGTGTAAGCCCGCTGTGAGCCTTGTCCCAACGCCGCCCGACAAACTCGCCTCTGGGCATTGGCAAGCGGCTCGAATTGGTGTAAACTGCCTACGCCACCATTCACGCCACCAACACAACTTGATGGGAGGATTTTCCATGCCACACCGCATTTCGCTCGCTGCCAGCTTATCGTGTCTGGTAACCGCTACTTTTGTGTGGGCCATTGACCCTAACCTCGCCAAACGGCTCAGTCCACAAGAAATCCAAGCTGGCTGGCTATTGCTTTTTGATGGGGAAAGTGCGTTCGGTTGGCAGGGCGACGGTGATGTCGCCGTCAATGGCGGGCGACTGATTATCGGCGGCAATAAGCCCTCTCGCATTACTTCCACCACCGCCTGGGCCGACGGCGAACTTCACGCCCAGTATCAGCTCATCGGCACCAGCGCGCAACTTCGCATCGGCAACGTCGGCATTCCCCTCGCTGCCGATGTTGCCCTGGACGGGCTGTATAACCTGCAGGTCACCATGACCGGCGGCAAGCCTACGGCCTGGCGAATTACAGACCCCAAGATGCAGCAGCGCACCGGCTCGCTTCCTCCCGCCGACGTGCCCGCCACCGCTTCCATCTCCTTTTCCGTCGCGGACAACCACCAGCTCGTCCTGCACACCGTTAAATTCCGTCCTGCCGGTCTCAAGCCTATCTTCAACGGCAAAAACCTCGACGGCTGGAAAGAAATCCCCGGCAAAAAGTCCAAATTCACCGTGACCCAGAAAGGGGAACTCAATATCCAGGATGGGCCCGGCGACATCCAGACGGTCGACCAGTGGGACGACTTCGTCCTGCAACTGGAGATTTTCTCGCATGGGAAGCACCTCAATAGTGGCGTTTTTTTCCGGTGCATCCCTGGCGAGTTCTGGAGCGGTTACGAGGCACAGGTGCGCAATCATTGGCAGGGCGAGGATCGCAGCAAGCCTGTAGATTTTGGCACGGGTGGACTCTACAATCGCCAGCCCGCTCGCCGGGTCGTTTCCGACGATAATGAGTGGTTCACCATGACTGTACTCGCCCAGGGTCGGCACATTGCTATCTGGGTCAACGGCTACCAGACGGTAGATTTCACCGACACGCGTCCGCCGAATAACAACGCACGCCAGGGAGCTAAGCTAGGGCCGGGCCCTATCAGCTTGCAGGGACACGATCCCACAACCAATCTCAGCTTTCGCAATATCCGCCTGGCGGAATTACCTAAGGCCAAACCGTGAAAGATTTGCCCTACACTTCCAGCACTTAGTCGCACCTGGCCAGCGACATAGCTGGAACCTGTATCCCGATTTGGTCCAACAGCATTACCGATTCTTCTCCGTGCCTAGACCTTGATATGACCACGACCGTGTCGGAAACGGGGTTTCGCCGCCAGCTGAACTGGTTCGATGCTACTCTGCTGGTCATCGGCACGATGATCGGCTCGGGGATATTTATCGTCTCGGCGGATATTGCCCGGGATGTCGGCTCGGCCGGATGGTTATTAGTCGTCTGGTCGCTGACCGCGATGATGACTTTGTTAGGCGCCGCTTGTTATGCCGAACTCGCTGCACGCCTACCCTGGGCGGGCGGACAGTATGTTTATCTGCGTGAGGCCTGGAATCCCCTATGCGGATTCCTATATGGCTGGACATGTTTCCTGGTGATTCAAACTGGCTCGATAGCCGCAGTTTCGGTCGCCTTTGCCAAGTTTCTGGGAGTATTAGTACCGGCACTCGGAATCGATCCCGATGCGGGGGCCTATACTTTTTACGACTGGCCCGACTTTAACCGCTCTTTAGCGATTCCGCTCCCCTGGCGAGAAGAACCCTGGGTATTGTGGCAGAAACAACGTTATTCCATTACCGCTGGACACGCCGTCGCCGTGTTCGTGATTGTTGTGCTGACGGCCATTAATTGCTTAGGAGTGCGCGAAGGAAAATGGGTTCAGAATCTCTTCACGGTTTCTAAAGTGGTGGCCCTGCTGTTACTCATCGTTGCCGGACTCATCCTTGCCGTCGATCCGAATGCGATCGCAGCCAATTTCGGTGACTGGTGGTCGGGCGTATTTCAGACACCACGTTTCCAGGAGGTATCCCAGTTGGTCCCCTGGCCAAGTCTGGCCGTAATTATGGTGGTTATCGGAGCTATGGTTGGGGCCCTGTTTGCCGCCGACGCGTGGAACAATATTACCTTTACCGCTCTGGAAGTACAGGACCCGCAGCGCACCTTGCCGCGGAGTTTGCTGAGTGGCGTGGGTTTCGTCATGGTCATCTATATATTGACGAACCTGGTTTACTTACTGGCCCTGCCAGTGCAAGCCGATGCCGAGCTGGAAAACTATATTCGCACCGCTCAGCAAAGAATTGCCGAATTGACTGCCGCAGGCCGTACCGCCGATGCCCAGGCCTTGCAGCGCCAATTGGAGCAGCGCTGGAGGCAAGCGACACCGTATCAACGAGGCCTGGCCCGAGTGCTGGATGATCGGGTAGGAACGGCAGTATTAGAGCGGGTTTCACCACGATTTGGTGTAGCCTTTATGGCTGTCGCCATTATGATCTCTACCTTCGGTTGTGTGAACGGCATGACCCTGATGGGTGCGCGACTTTATTATGCGATGGCGAAAGACGGCCTGTTCTTCTCGATTGCTGGAAATCTTAACCGACGGGGCGTACCTGCCGCCGGATTAGTTTTGCAAGGGGCTTGGTCGGCCTTATTAGTTTTTTCCGGCACCTATAGTGAGTTGCTGGACTTTGTTATTTTCGCGGTGCTGCTCTTTTACGCCTTGACTGTTGCCGGGTTGTTTAGCATTCGCCGTAAGCATCCCGAAGAGCCGATGTTCCGGGTGCCGGGCTATCCTCTCTTGCCGATGATCTATATCGCTTGTTGTACCCTGATCATGCTGGACTTGCTGGTGGTTCGGCCGAACTATACCTGGCCCGGACTTTTCATTGTGCTGACGGGTGTCCCGGTGTACTATATTTGGCGGCTAGTATCCAGATCGAAAAGCACGGTCGGGGCAAGACTATGAGAAAGCTCAAACTGCTCAGACGAGTTATATCGGCTACCTGTCGGCACCGGAGTAGCCGGTGGTTGCTGCCACTGGTGCTGCTCGTGCCTCTGGCGATTTACTGGCTTTTGTTCGGCTTAGAGGGCCGCAGCAAGTTCCAGTATCCCGAAGGTGAGGGCGAACATGGCCGACTGCAATATATCAACGGCCTGCCGGTATTAGAAGTGGGAGGTACGCCGGAAGAAATCGGTGCCGCGGTGGCCAGTTTAGCACTAAAATCGGCGGAGGCTCTAGTCCATTATCCCCGCGCACTCTTTTTGGCGGCGACACCTGAGTGGCTGGGGGACTCCTTTCGGGAACGTCTCTGGCACAATACGTTGCGAGCCGGCCGGCAATTATTAGATAATTTTCCGGACCGCTATAAACGGGAATACGAAGCGTTGCGCAAAGCTTTACCGGAAAAATGGCACGAATCGCTGCTGGCAGGCAATACGCTGTTCGACATCAAGCGGCTGGTGCACTGTTCGGCGGTAATCGTCAGTGGCGAGCGGGTTTATGATCCCGACCACAATTTACGCGGGCCGATCCTGGGGCGAAATCTCGATTTCCCCACGCTGGGTTACCTGCAGGACTATAGCTTGGTAATGGTGTATAGACCGCGGGATAGGTTGGCGTTCGTAGCCGTAGGTTTTCCCGGCATGGTCGGCGTATTATCGGGGATGAATGAACACGGTCTGTGCGTGGCCATGCTGGAAGTTTACGAGTCGGGAGATGGTGCCCCGGCTTTTAATCCGCGGGGCATTCCGTACGCAATATGTCTTCGGCAAATCCTGGAAGAATGCCGCTCCGTCAAAGAGGCGCGGGATTTACTCAGTTCCCTGCCGCGAAGTTGCTATTATAATGTCGCCGTCTGTGACCGTCAAAGCGGGGGCGTCTTCGAGGTTACGCCAAAACAAGTGGTTTTTCGTACACTTGAAAACGGCGTCTGCGCCTGCACCAATCATTTTCTGGCAGATGGACTGGCGGTGCGAACCAACGGGAATTTTTACGAGTCGGAGCCACGGCTGGCGACTTTGCTGGAACTGCGCCAACTCAAACAGGTGAACCTCCATGCCGTTCAACAAGCCTTGCATCGAGCCAACCAGGGAATGCTAACGATGCAGACGATGGTGTTTGAGCCGTCAGCGTTGCGCTTGTACCTGGGGATGGGGCAATGCCCGTCGTCAGCGTTACCGCTGGTGCCACTCGATGCGACAAGGTTGCTGACGGGAAAACGTGCGAGCGTGCGATAAGCTGTGGTTGGTTCGGAATTGGCTGCCGGGAGCGCCACGTTTGCCGTTTCCGCATACGATTCCTTGCAACCCGTTTCTTGGCGACAGGGAAAATACCATGCCTGGGGACCGTAAACCGGATATCAGCAAATTTCGCAATCTGGGGATTATCGCCCACATTGATGCTGGGAAAACCACCACCACCGAGCACCTCCTCTATTACGCCGGTGCGATCTATCGCCTCGGAAGTGTGGACGAAGGCACCACCGACACCGACTGGATGGAGCTGGAGAAGGAAAAGGGAATAACCATCCAGAGCGCCTGTGTGCCGTTCCGCTGGCGGGATTGCACCATCAACCTGATTGACACGCCGGGGCACGTGGATTTCACGGCGGAAGTGGAACGGTCGCTGCGGGTGCTGGATGGATGTGTAGTCGTCTTTGATGCGCAAAAAGGGGTAGAAGCGCAGTCGGAGACGGTGTGGCGACAGGCCAACAAATATCAGGTGCCGCGGCTGGTTTTCATCAACAAGATGGACATAGTCGGCGCTGATTTCGACAACGTGCTGGAGGAAATTCGCGAGCGTCTGGAAGGCCGGCCCGTTCCGGTCACCATTCCTATTGGCAGCGGCTCCATCAAGGAAAGCGCCACGCCGTTTCGAGGCGTAATTGACCTACTGACGATGGAGGCGCTCTATTTCCGACACAGTGATCCGAACCGTCCCGACGGCAAGATCGTTGTCCGCGAGCCGATCCCGCCGGCCCTGCAGGATACAGCTGCGAAATGGCGCGAGCATCTCATAGAGGTGCTCACCGAGGCCGACGAGGAAGACTGGATCACCAGCGCCTACCTAGAAGGGAAACCGGTGGCGACGGAGGCGTTGCAAAAGCTGATACGTCGGCGGACGCTGCGGAGCGAAATTCAGCCGGTTTTCTGCGGTTCCGGTCGCGAACATATCGGGATTCAGCCGCTGCTGGATGGCATTTGCTGGTATCTGCCCAGCCCGCTGGATCGGCCACCAGTGCGGGGAGTCCATCCGAAAAAACGGGACCGTGTAGAAATTCGCAAGCCCGACCCGGAGGAGCCTTTTGCCGCTCTCGTCTTCAAGATTCAGGCTGACCCGCATGGCGAATTGTTTTACCTGCGGATTTATTCGGGCAAGGTGAAAGCCAACAGTCGCGTGTTCAATCCGGGCAAGGAGGCGCGAGAGTTTCTGACCAAGCTCTACCACGTCCACGCTGACCCGTCGAACAAAGAACCAGTCGAAATCGCCTACGCGGGCGATATTGTCGCCGCCATCGGACCGAAAGTGAGCATCACCGGCGACACGCTGTGCGATCCCCAGCATCCGATCCTGCTGGAATCTATCCAGTTTGCTGAGACGGTGGTGAGCATGGCGATCGAGCCGGAATCTTCTGCCGACAAAGAACGGCTGGAACAGGTATTGACACTGCTGGCCCGTGAGGACCCGACGTTTCGCTGGACAGTGGATCGGGAGACGGGCCAGACGCTGATGAACGGCATGGGCGTTCTGCATCTGGAGATCAAGCTGCATCGCATTCGCGAGGACTTTCGGCTGAAGGTGCGAGTCGGCAAACCGCGGGTCAGCTATCGCGAGACCATAGCCCGACCGGTACGGGTGTGGGGGGAGTGCATTCGGCAGACGGCCACGCAATCGCTCTTTGCTCGCCTCGAGGTACAGTTCGAGCACGAGCACGGCCAGGAGCCGGTAACCTTCCTCAACCTCGTGCCATCGGAGATTCTACCGCCGGCATGGGTATGGGCGATCGAGCAAGCCATTCGTGGAGCATTGCAATCAGGGGAAACCGGCTATCCGGTCATTGACGTGAAAGTCACCCTCCTGGCCGCACAAACCCATCCTACCGATTCCAATGAGGTCGCCTTTCAGGTCGCCGCCGCCGACGCCGTCAGCAAGGCTTTGAAGGACAACGTTATTCTGCTCGAGCCCGTGATGCGGCTGGAAGTAACCGTGCCGGAACAATACCTCGGGCCGGTGACGGCGGACTTGAATGCGCGACGAGCCGAGATTCAGCAAATCCATGTTCGCGGCAATCTGCGGGTGATCGAGGCCTATGTGCCGCTGGCTCGCATGTTCGATTACGCCGATACTGTCCGCAGCCTCACGCAAGGACGGGCTTCCTATACGCTGGAACCGTATCGCTATGCCCCTGCTCCGCCGGAAGTGCTCCGTCAGCTCCTGGGACTGGAAAGCACCGGCGAATGACCCCACGACCCTTCGCCATTCGCTTTCTCAAATTCGCTCAAGACGCGTTGTTGCCACTACAGCCTCACGCGAACTGGGAACAGCCGGACTGAGCGCGAAGACCCAGAGCGAAAAGTGGCCGGTTTTCGCCGGGTGTAAATTTCCCTTCATTGACTTTGTGAAGCCTTCGTGTCCTGGTGTCTTCGTGGTTACACCGGGCGCAGTAGCGAATGGCCGCACCAGTGTTATTCGAGATTCTGCAAGCTGTACTGCTGGCCGTCGTCACGGATACAAGCCTGGTAAAGCACACGCAAGTCCACGGAGTAGCGAATGCGGCGCACCACGCGGTCGGTAAAGACGGCGTTAAACGATCCTGGATGGGCGGAACCAAATTGAATGGTGGCGCCGTCGGTGTGTGGCCCGACGTTGGAATCCTGGCGTGGCTGCCAGCGAGTATCGGGGGGATTACCGCTCCCGGGAGAGCAAATCACGTCCTGGTCGAAACCGTCCACGTAGCCCCAATCCTGATAGCCAGTTTGACGGAAGTAATTGGGAATGTTGATGGACTTTTCCCCGAACAGCATGGTGTTGGAGGTGCCATCGGGTATGCCGCCATCGAGGCTGATAGCGCGGCGTTGCAGTCCGAAGTCGGGGAAGGAACTCCGCATGAGCATACCGCTGGCATCGAAACGGTTCCAGGGCGGCGTGTTGTAAACGAAACCGGTAGCCAATAGCGATGGGCCACGAACACCACCGTTGCCACCATAATCGTTGAAAGCGACGGGAATGGTTCCACCACCAATGTTGACATTAAAAGCAACTGGCCTGCGCCGACTCGGGCAGAACAGCATCGGGATCGGCGTGGCGCGAATGGCGTTGTCCGAAGCCAAGCGAAAGAGCGGGTCCTGCTCAATGTAAGGCAGGATTTGATAACCCCATCCCCAGGCCTGATCGGGCGCTTGAGCCGGAATGGCACCGGTCGGTAAGGTACTGTTAATACTTCCTGCGGAACCATTGCATCCTGGCGTAACAATGTTGTTATTCAGGACATAGGTACGCCCGCAACCCCAGGTGCCACCACCTGTGGGAAAGATGTTGTAATCGTTATGGAAATTATGGCAGGCGATGGCCAGCTGCGACAGATTGTTGCCGCAACGCATTCGATTAGCCGCTTCCCGCACACGCTGAATGGCCGGTAAGAGTAAGGCCATGAGCAGACCGATAATAGCGATGACGACGAGCAGTTCGATCAGGGTAAATCCCCGACGGCGGTAGGTAAACATGGCAGCGACCCCTTGTGAAAAGGATCCTAGGATATTTGCCGAGTCCCCAATGGACTCGACCTCTTTATCAAAGCTCCAGATGCAAAAGAACCATGCCGCTCACGCACATTTTCTATGACCTAGTCACTGTTCTAACCCTCATGATCCGCCTGGCAAGGGCGGGATTGCAAAAATTTTCTTGGTCGTCGGTCATGAGTTGCCCCTTGTCGGCGAGAAGATATCGGCGATAATATCGGTTTACGGTCGCACACAGAAACCCTAGCCTCGACACGGATGCCAGCGCCAGCTTCATCCAGAAATTGCGCGATCGAGGCTGTCCATGGCGGAAGAACTTAGTGGACGGTCTGGAATTTCGGCGACCTTTCGTCCGGAGTCGGACTCGACAGACAACCAGACCGACCGATAGCCACTGAAAGGCAACCAGATTTTCTATAGCGCCAGCCGACCGTGGGGTGAGTGTGGCAAATTGCAAATAGGCAAAGAGGAAATGAACCATGACACAGACAATGACCATTTCGGCGAAATTACGCACGGCTTTAGGCTCGCACGCGGCGAGAAAATTACGTCGGCAAGGGGAATTGCCGGGGGTGATCTACGGCCACAAAATCGAGCCTGTGCATATCTCCCTCAAGCAAGAGGACATCTGGTCGGTGATACGCCACGGGGCCCGAGTGCTCGACCTGGTAGTCGAGAACCGACCTGCTGAAAAGTGCTTTGTCCGCGACGTTCAATGGGACGCATTCGGTAAAGAGGTCTTGCACGTGGACCTGGTGCGAATCCGCACCGATGAGCGGATTCGTGTAACCGTGCCTGTGCAGCTGCGTGGTACGCCGGCCGGTGTTCAGGCCGGAGGTGTCTTGCAACAACCGTTGCATACGCTGGAAATCGAGTGCCTGGCCGTCAACGTGCCCGACGCGATCCGCGTCAACGTGGCCGATTTGCAGATCGGTCAGGCTGTGCACATCCGCGACCTGGCTTTGCCGGAAGGCGTAGTGGCGCTCGGCGACCCGGATACGGTCGTCGTCCATGTGACGCATCCGAAGGCAGAAGTGGCACCGACGGAAGAATTGCCTGGCCCGGTCGAACCGGAAGTGATCGGTCGCAAGCCGGCTGAGGAAGGCGAAGCCGAGTAACCGTCCCAACGCTTGGCTTCCAGGACGAGAGCTGCAGGGTAAACCCGCTACGGTTTCAGAACGCGAACACAAGCGGGACGAAAGCTGGCGGCGTGAGCTGCCGTAGGGCACAGCAAACGATATGCGGCATGAAAATCATCGTGGGTCTCGGCAATCCGGAAAGCCGCTATCAGCGCACTCGCCATAACGTCGGCTTCGAGGTGGTGGACCGGTTGGCGCGGCGCTGGACGGGGACACCGTTTTGGCGGCACGATTTTCATGCCCTGTTACTGGAATGGCGGGGGGACGATGAGCCGATCGTGCTGGTTAAACCCCAAACGTACATGAACCGCAGCGGGCTGGCGGTGGCCGAATTGGTGCACTTTTACCAGTTGCCATTGCACAATCTGTTGGTAATCTGCGACGACCTGAATCTGCCGCTCGGCCAGTTGCGTTTGCGTGGCCAAGGAAGCCACGGCGGGCACAAAGGATTGCTCGACATCCAGCAACGTCTCGGCACAACACATTATCCCCGTTTGCGAATCGGAATCGGTGCACCTCCGCCGTACCAGGACGCCGCCGGTTTTGTCCTGGAAACTTTTCGGCCGGAAGAACGAGCAGTGATCGAACCGGCTCTGGATCGTGCCAGCGACGCGGTGCTGGTCTGGCTGGACCAGGGCCTGGAGTCAGCGATGAATCAGTTTAACGTGCGGGTGGAAAAACGCGCTTCCGATTCCGAAACCGCAGCTGGCCCATGACTGGAATCATCACGGTCGCGTTCCTGTGCGCCGGGAAGAGGGCCAAGGTTTGCTCCTGGGCGTCACAGAAAATTTTGCTCATCCGAACGCCATGTGCCCCGGCGCTATACAATGATGCTACTGTAGGCGAAGGCTGGACAGGTGTGTATGATTTTGCGTTCCCGCCGGGCACAACTCGGCCAGCGGCAGTCCGTAGCGGTGCGGGCAACAAAGCGTGGCAAGGAATTGGCCTGGATACTTCGGCACAAAGACAAATTGACGGGCTAACGGAGGGCAGAACTTGCACACGACGATTCATTTGTACGAATGCCTGCTGCTTTTCGACAGCGGCAAGTATCATAGCGAGCGGGAAAAACTGCTCCAGCAAATCCATCAGGTGCTGGAACGACGCGGGGCGAAGATCGAGGCCAGCCGGCTCTGGGACGAACGTCGGCTTGTTTATCCGATCAAGAAACGCCGCAAAGGGGTGTATCACCTCATCTTTTTCCGCGCCCCCGGCAAGGCCCTGCCGCCGATCCGCGAGGATTTCCGCATCAACGAAAACATTCTCCGCTTTCTGATCATTCGCCATCATCCGAAAATGGAGGAGGCATTGCTGGCGCTGGGTCGGGATGAACATGCCCTGGCCATTCAGGCGCCGGGCATGGCCGAGGAACTCGAAAGCGAAGCGGAGGCGCCAGCCCCGGCAGCGGAAGGCTCTTGAAACCCTAGGCGAACATCCGTACACTAAAAACAATAACTCGGCGAGGTATTCTGCCAGTCGGCGAGCTTCCTTATCGTGGTCCGCCCGGAGCCCGCCGTGGAGGTACGGCTATGGCCAACCTCAACAAAGTGCTGCTGATCGGCCGATTAACCCGCGACCCGGAAATCCGCACCTTTCCCAGCGGGGGTAAAGTGGCGCGGTTTGGGTTTGCCGTCAATCGCCGTCGCAAAAACCCGCAGACTGGCCAGTGGGAGGATGAGCCCGTTTACCTGGAAATCGAGGCGTTCAATCGCGGCGAGTTTGGTCGGCTGGCCGATCAGGTCGAACAATTCTTCAGCAAAGGTAGGCAGTTTTACATCGAGGGTCATCTGCGGCTTGACCAATGGACAAGCAACGATGGCCAGAAACGCCAGCGGCTCGTAGTGGTCATGGACAGTTTCCAATTCCTCGACAGCCGGTCGGAAGCAGTTGCGTCGGGCACAGCCACGCCGCGGACGACCACTCCTTCGCGCAGCCCCGTGGCTAGCCCTGCTGGTGAAGAATATCTCCCCGAGGATGCCCTCGCCGATTTGCCCGACGAAGGGCCAAGCGATCAGGATATTCCCTTCTGACAACCGCACTCCTGTGAGGTGTCCATATGGCCAAGAAAACGAAAGCAACCGACACAGCTACCGGGAAGAACAAGAAAGAGAAACCCTCCAGAGAACAACCGGCCACGGAAGTTTCTGCGGTTGCCGCTGCCGTCAGCGCGACCGAGGCATCGAAAGCTTCCGCCCTGGCCAAGCCGGCCAAAAAACGCCGGCAGGTTCCAAAGGGTCCACACGGCGGCATGCAGTTGCTCCTGGTGGATGATGTACCCCATCTGGGTCGCGCGGGCGATGTGGTCGAGGTCCGGCCAGGCTATGGTCGGAATTACCTGATTCCGCGTGGGCTGGCGACTTACGTTACTCCCGACAATCTTCGCCGACTCGAACGGCACAAACAACGCATCGAGGAACTGCGGCAGGCCCGTATTGCCGATCTGAAGAATCTGGCTGCGCGACTCCGCGACGTGACCATTACCATCGAGGCCACCGCCAACGAAGAAGGGAAACTCTACGGCTCGGTCGGCCCGGAGGAAATCTCCCGGGCTCTGAAAGCCGAAGGCTTTTCGGTCGAGCCGGAACAGGTTCGCATGGAAGGCCCGATCAAACAACTCGCCTTGTATGCGGTCAAACTCCATCTCGGCTACGACATCGAAAGCGAAGTCAAAGTGCTCGTCGTCGGGGCGGAGCACGCTCCCGGCCTCTCGCCGGGACAGTGATGCACCGCCTGTCTCCCGGATGCTGAATAGCAAGCACAAAGGCGCGAAGCCTGTGCGGAAAAGCTTGTCGGCTCTGTCCGGGTGAGAGCTTTTTCCGTGGACTGTGTGAAACCTTCGCGTCCTGGTGTCTTCGCGGTTACGACCGTGCGGTGAAGGAGCGAACATGTCGCAGACGGTGGCGGCTGTGGCTGCGCACCAGTTACCCCCGCAGAACCTCGAAGCCGAACGGGCAGTCCTCGGCAGCATGCTGCGGGATAATCGTGTCATCGGCGATGTGCTGCAGGTGATCCGCAAGGAGGACTATTTTTACGATCCAGCCCACCGCGTGATTTTCCGCGCCATCGTGGACTTGTACGACCACGGTCAGCCAGCCGATCTGGTCACGGTCAGCGAACGCTTGTACCAGCAGAAACAAATCGAAAACGTTGGGGGATATGCCTATCTGGCCAGTCTGTGGGATGCCACGCCCACCGCCGCTCACGCGGAATATCATGCTCGCATTGTTCGCGACAAGGCCATCATCCGCGACCTCATCCACGCTTCCAACGAAATCCTCAATCTGGCTCACGAGCAAAGTGCTCCGGCCGACGACATCCTGGAGGAAGCAGAACGCAAAATCCTGCAAATTGCCGAATGGGGCCTGGCCGGGCAGACCTTTACGCTGGAGGAATGTATCGCCCAGGCCTATAGCCGTATAGACCAGCGGCACCAACGGCAAAGCGGCGGGGCTTTGAGCGGACTGTCCACGGGTTTCCTCGACCTGGACGAAAAGACAGCGGGGTTGCAGGACTCCGAGTTGATCATCATTGCCGCCCGGCCGAGTATGGGCAAGACTGCTTTCGCCCTCAACATCGCTCGCCATGTTGCTCTCGAAGAAGGCCACGCCGTATTCTTCGTCAGCCTCGAACAGTCGCGGATCGAGTTGGCCGAAAGGCTCTTGTGCTGCCATGCTCGCATTGACAGTCACAAGCTCCGTAAGGGACACCTCAGCGCCGAGGAAATGCGTAGGTTGCACGCGGCTGGCAACGACTTGTCCACGGCCAAGTTTTTCATTGACGACACGCCCGCCCAGGACATGCTCCGCATTGCCGCCAATGCCCGGCGATTGAAGCTGCGGCATAACATCCGGTTGCTGATCATAGACTATTTGCAGCTCATTGAATCCGACAGCCGATCGCGCCGCGAAAGTCGCCAGGAACAGGTGGCAGCGATTTCCCGTCGGCTCAAGCATCTGGCCAAAGAATTGAACATCCCCGTGGTGGCGTGTGCTCAGCTGAACCGTGGCCCGGAAGATCGCACCGACAACCGGCCACGCCTGTCCGACCTCCGCGAAAGCGGCGCCATCGAACAGGATGCCGACACCGTCTTTCTCTTGCATCGTCCGGAGTATTACAACCCCGACCAGGACCCCGGCGTGTTGGAGGTGATCATTGGCAAACAGCGCAACGGCCCGACCGGCGACGTCCGTCTGGCTTATTTGAAGCAGTACATGCGCATGGAGAACCTCGCCCCAGGCAATCCCTTCGAGTGATAAGCGCTGGCGGCAATCGGAAACGCTATCGGCCAGGGAGCAGATCGCCCCGAGGTTCGGTTATTAGCCTGTGCTCGCCGTTGGCACGTCGCGCACCAGGGCTTCTTCGTTGCAAATGGGAAAGGTCGGGCAGCGGATACATTCGCCCCAGATGAATCGCGGTAAGCTGTTCTTATCCACCCGGCGATAGCCCAGCTTCTCGAAGAACTCTGGCACGCTGGTCAAGGTGAAGACCTGGCGTACGCCCAGGCGCGCCAGGTCCTGCAAACATGCGGCGCACAAAGCCCGACCGATTCCTCGTCCTTGCCAGTCGTCGCGTACCGCCAGGCATTTCAATTCCGCCAAATCGTTCCAGAATACATGGGCGGCAGCACAACCGACAATCTCCCCCTGCGAACTTTCTGCTACCTGGAACTCGCGGATGTTGGCGTAAAGTTCGTCCAGCGTGCGGAGAATCATTTTTCCCCGCTCAGCGTGCACCTTGATAAGAGCATGCACAGCAGGCACATCCGCCACCTTGGCGGGGCGAATGCGGATACCAGCAACCTTATCCCGAAGAACAACCTCCGCAGTCACGAGGCTGAAAACTCGCGGGCGACTGTCGAACCAGCGCTGGGATCGCTGCCATCAGCCAGCGATTCCGGAACGCACTGCCCTTGGTTCTGCCGACGTGTCAGCATGTAACACGCCGTCCCGAAGAACGTCAGGATCAACGCCGGCATGCTCAGCATGAAGTAGATGCTGTAATTATAGGCGCGTGCCAGCTGGCCGGGGCTGTACACGTCCGAATCGGACTCGATATCCTGAGCGGCCACCGCCTCCTTGCAACCCGGACAAGCACGCACAGTATCCGACCACGCCAGCGGGCTAAACATGAGCCCGATCGCGACTGTCGTCGTCCACAGCTTGCGCTGCATGGTGGCAATTCTCCGCGATTGGCCCGACCACTTCGATAATGGCCGCCACGTTTGATTGGAAATTGCGGCGTACCTGCACCGCTATTGTAGCGGTAGATGCTAGCGGCAACAACCCTGCCAGCGAGTGCGTCTGCACGGGTTCCGCCGCAACTATGCCCGACATCGCCTCGACGCTTACGGCCCAGTGGATAATCTGCCAGCACAGAACTTTTCCACGTTGGCAAGCATGCCTCATAATGCCAATGGAGGGAGCATTCTGCCGCAGGAGTGCGATTATGCCCAAAGACATAGATGCCGCTCTAGCCGGCTGGGAATTTCGACCAGGGATCGTTCAGGCCCGGCTGGTGGATGCTGCCGATGGCCGACAGGTGCTGCAAATGCGCGTTGACCTGGGTATTTTGCAGATGGAGTTGGAAGGTCGCCCCGACGGCCAGCGCCCGCATGGATTTCCGACTTACCTCGATTATCTCCGCCACCAGGCCGCCCAGGCACGAGCATCTGGCCAACGCTTCCGGATGAACCCGGAGCAATGCCACGAAGCCGACCGCGAATTCCTGCAGTACTACCATCGGCGTCTGTGCTGGCTGACGTTACGCCTTTACGAACGTGCCATAGCCGATGCCGACCATACGCTGGCCTTTATGGACTTTGTCAACCATTACGCTCCGGATGAGGAATATGCCCTGGCCCATGAGCAGTATCGTGGCTTTGTCCATTTTCACCGTGCCCAGGCTGCTGCTGGTCTGGCCTTGGAACGCAACGACCCAGAACGAGCCATTGACGAATTGCAGGAAGGCATCGAACACATTTGCGCATTTTACGAAAAACACGCCTTACAGGATCGCATCGAGGAAGATCCGATGTTACGCCATCTGAAGGAGATGCAGGAACAAATCCGGCAGATGCATCAAATTGGTGCTACGCTCAAGGAGCAGCTGGCCGAGGCTGTTGCGCAGGAAGATTATGAACGTGCTGCCCGCCTCCGCGATGAGATCCGTCGTCGGGAATACCGCGACTGAGACAAAAATAAACCGTGCCGCTCTCCGCCGGAGGAACCACCGGCACGGTTGCGAATTCGCCGGTGTTGCCAACGCCGGCTTTTCCGCCGCTGGAAAAAGAGGCACGGTGACGTGGAAATGCCCCGCTTGGATCAGCCGAGCCATCGGGGCAAGAGGGCTCGATTGGGAGAGGATATCGGCAAAAACAACGGAGCGATTTCAGCAATGTTCCGTCGGCCAGGGGCTCACCTGGTTCCCGCCGGGTTGGCTGAACCGACGGATCGCCCCTGGGCAGGCGTTAGCTGGCAGAGAACCGATCACGGCTGCCGGACAGCGGCGAGGCGTAGCTTACATTCGTCGAGAATAGCTTTCGTAGCGGTGGCACCGATTCGAGTCACGCCCAAAGTCCTGACCGCCAGCAAACGGTCAAGCGTGCGAATGCCGCCCGCTGCTTTCACCTGCACGTGGGGTGGACTGTGCTGGCGCATGAGCCGCAAATCCTCGTCCGTGGCACCCCCCTCACCATAACCGGTAGCCGTTTTGACGAAATCCGCCCCGGCTTCGCCGCAAATCTCGCACAAGCGGATTTTGTGCTCGTCTTGCAAGAAAGAATTCTCAAAAATCACTTTGACAATCGCCCCGTGGGCATGAGCGGCCTCAACGACAGCGGCAATATCGCGGCGGACGTAGTCCCAGTCGCGACTCAGGACTTTGCCGATGTTGACGACCATATCGAGTTCGCGGGCACCGTCGCGAATAGCGGTTTCGGCTTCAGCGACCTTGATGAATGTGGTGTGCCCACCGTGCGGGAATCCTACCGTGGTGCCCACTGCCACCGTGGAACCAGCCAGAATGCGAGCCGCCAGAGGAACGGCGTACGGCTTGACACAGACCGAGGCCACTCCGTATTCCCGGGCCAGCTGGCATCCCGCTTCCAGCTCGGCGTCGGTCAACTTCGGATGTAACAACGAGTGGTCAATCATCCGCGCTATGCTGTCGTAGGTAAAATCCAGCATGTCTGCCCCTCGGGTGTGATGACCGGGGATCATACGGACGGTCGCCACTGGCCTTGCACAGCCACTCTGGCGGATTATATGCGCTGGCCACGGTTCGCGCATACCAGTCGCCCGGCAGGCTTCGCTCCAGCCCTCTTCTGGCGACACGCGAAATGCCGAAATAGTTATCAGACTCGCAGCCGTCTGGCCAAGAGGGAAGGACATGAGCAGGCAGGTCGCGGTAACGTTGGTTAGCTTGCTAGCTGGCGGTATAGCCTGGGCGGAAACGACTGCGGCGGCGATTCGCCCCGCCCTGGTGCAGAGCGGTCCCGGAACCATTCCGCCTTTTTACGCCACCTCACGTCTCGAACCCGGACAGACCGTAGTGGTGCTGGCGGAAGAAGGGGAGTTTTATGCGATTCAACCGCCGCCTGGCAGTTTCAGCTATGTGCCCAGTGCGGCGATTCGCTTAGTGCCTGGGGAAAAGTCCGTGGGCGTGGTGCACGAGGCTGTAACTACGCTGGTGGGCAGTCAGCTCAACGCGGAATGCAGCACTCAGGGAGTGCGCCTTTCTCCCGGTACCCTGGTGCGTATCCTGGGCCAGGAGCGTATCCGCGTCGGTCAGCAAGAACTCCATGCTTACCGCATCGAGCCGGTCGGCGAAAAACGATACATAGTGAAATCGGCTATTGCACAGCCAGCGACAGTGCAACGGCAAGCAACGGCAAACCATGAAAACGTGATGCCCACCGTCCTTGATTCACGCGATTCCTTCAACCCGGGTGAGCTGAACCTCGTGCGATTACGTCAGCTGGCCGATCAGGCCTACCAGCGTGGTTGTCAAACCGGCGATTTTGGCGAAGCCAAACGTCTTTACCGCGAGCTGAGCGCGGCTGCGGACCCTCAAGTACGCTGGGAAGCGATGAATCGGCTGGAGTTTATTCGCTTGCGCGAGCAGGAATGGGCTGCCAAGAACGCACCCAGTCAGCACCTTCAGCCAACGACCTATCGTCCCGGTCCAGGGTTTCCGTCGGCACCGGAACAACCGCTTTCTGCTAAAGGCGCTGACAGCTGGCGCCCGCCTGGAAAGGGGGATAGCGGTGTGGATTCTTCCTATCGGGTTTGCGGGGTGCTGCGGCGGTCTGCTTTCTACGAGCGGGGCCAACCGCTCTATTTCCTCGAAGACCATCTCGGCCGGTTGCGGTGTTACGTTTTCGGCCAGGATTCGGAAAAGTGGCAAGCGTGGCTGGGTCGCAGTGTGGAAGTTTACGGAACGCCTCCGGTATATCGGGGCGACCTGCGTGCGGAAATCGTGACAGCCACGTGCATTCGCCCCTTACCGTGAACTGTGGCCGTTGCGTTGCTCCGGCTTCCCGGCGGGCTTAGGGCCGACACGCTCGTCCGGGTCTCCTAAAGTTCGGGCGGTGAAGTCAAACCAGCGCTGCTCACCCGCAGGCAAATCCAGGGCACCAATCCATTCCAGCACCCGCGGGTCATCGTGTTCCACGTCAAAGCAGACTTCGGTCGGGCTGCCGTTGAAAAAATACACCCGTGCCAGACTGTTTTCGCGCATCAGGTAGAACCGGCGGCAGCGCACCCCTGGAGGCGTTGGCGTCAGTGGTGCCTCAAGACCTTCCGGCAAGGGATACACGCCCATTTCCACGAGTTGCTCTTGTTTACCCTGCATGCGCTTTCCCAGCCCCAACAGTCGGCAGCCCAATTGGCAGAATCGCTCCAAGCTGATACTGGCGGGTTCGCCGTCCGGCCAGCAGATCTGGTAGCCTTCAAAAACGCGGCGGTCCGTGCGGGTGTCCTTGCTGGGATCGCGTCGAAACAGCATCACCAGATAGCGTGGCTGAAGTGCCGGCGATTCGGCGGAACCATCCATCAGACCACCGGAATGACCGTTGCCGATGCTCTGACCATTCCCCTCCAGATCGTGGTTGCCCGCGGCTCTCTGGCTGCTTGCCATAGCTGTTATCCTGTTCCTTATTCCTTCAAAACAAAAAACCCTGTTCCGATGAGGTTCGGGACAGGGCTCGAATTCTGGCACCCAAAGCAAGGAGCCCCAGGTTTCGCGTTCAACAGTAGGGAAAAGACCCGGCAGCGTCAAGCGCAATTTTTGCTTTTGCCGAATTTTCCACTTATACCGCCGGGGAGGCTGCAAGCAGTGCCGACTCTGGCCCGCAACCTGCTACTGGACGAGGCAGGCTTCGCTGTTGCAATTTTTCTGGCCGGACATGCCCAAAGCTGGCACGCAGCCTCAGACGGGGCACTGCTTTACTGAGACCTCGCCGCCAACGACTGTCGAAACTTCCGGCCGTGAAGCCTGAACCGGTCCAGGCTATGCTGAGCCTGCATGGATGCTGCGGCGGCAATTATGACCGAAGCTGAACAGTGATGCCGGGAATAGGGCCGCACCGGCTGGCAATTTTTCCGCTTGCCAAAATCCCTTTCTCCAGCGATACTAAGGACATTTACGCCACGTAAACATAAGTGAACCTCCAAGGGCCCACCGGGACAGCTGCGATGAAATTCGAAACGGTCTGCGATTACGGCGAACTGGCGAAACAACACGTGCTCCGGCTCTGCTATCCACGTCGCGTCGGCAGCGAAGCCGAGCGCCTGGCCGCGGACTATATCGAGGACCAATTGCTGCAGGCAGGCTTGCAGGTTCACCGCGAACCGTTCCCGGTGTACGGCAGCTATCGCGAGTGGTTACACCGACTGTTGTTTGCCGGATGCGCTATCCTGGCCGTGATTGCCGCGCTCGCGTTACCGGTTTATCCGTTGGTGTCGATCCTGGCTTGGGCCAGCGTCGCACTTATGGTGAATTTGCCCTGGCGTCTAGTAGGCAAACCCTGGCGCTACCAATTGCCGGCCTGCACCTGGAGCGAGAACATTCTCGGCCATATTCGCCATCGTTCCACTGCTGCGGTGCGCGACGAAAGCGGCGGGCGTAAGCCAGCTGTGCGGGTGATATTTATGGCGCACTACGACACCAAATCGCAGGTGCTGCCCACCGGGTTGCGTGTCGCGCTGGTCAGTACCGTGTGGATTTGCGCCTGGGTGCTGGTCAGCGTAAGTGTGTTGTGGTGGGCGAACTTCTGGCCCACGTGGTGGTCGTCAGCTCCGAATCCCTGGCTGCTGACGGTGGTGATTGTCCTTTGCCTGGCTGGGCTGACCGCGAACTTTACCGGCGACCGCAGTCCGGGAGCGCTGGACAATGCCTCCGGTGTGGGCGCGTTGCTGGCCCTGGCACAACTTTGGCAGCAACGGGCTCGACTTTCGGACCCCCGGTGCCGACAAATCGAACCGGTCTGGGTTGCCACCAGTGCGGAGGAAACCGACCTGGAGGGAGCACGGCATTTTCTGGCCCAGTATTGCGACTGGTGGGATGAGATGCCAACACTCCTCATCAACCTCGAAAGTGTTGGTGCCGGAACGCGTTTCTATCTGTCGGGAGAGCCGACCACCCTGGATTGGGCGGAACAGCAAGCCCGGGAACTGGGAATGCAACCCTTGCGCCTGCATGTGCTGGGTGCGGGAATGGACCACCAGCCGTTTGCAGCCAGAGGATTGGCTTCCCTGAGCATTCTCGGCGATGTAGTGGGACGGTCCTTCCATCTCCACACCGTACGCGACGACCTGTGCCTGATTGAAGTGGAGGCTCTGGAACGAACTATCCGTCTGGCCTGGCATCTGGCCGCCAGTTGGGCGGAAAAGCATGCTGCCCTGCCGGTGCTGGCGTTAGCGTATCGCCCCGAGTTGGCTGCACCACTCCCCGCAGCCCGGCAAGCGTAGTCCAGGCGGCGAAGTGCGAATTTGGTCTGCCGCCATCGCGTTCTGGTCGGCCTGGGATTGCCGGTCAAGACATTACCAAACGGCAGGACAAGGCCAGCAGTCTGGCCGTGCTGAGAATTGTCCTGGTCTTGCCGGTTGCTGCCTGGTTGGATTAGGCAAAAAATGCACTAGACTTGAGCAAACCCCTGGCGGATACTTTCGCCTATCCTGGCTGCAGTAGGCCAGTCATCAGGCGGGTCATATTGCCACCTGGTGGGTGCTATGATGGCAGATGAACCCCACAAGCATTTGCTGGCCAAATTGGCTCCTTTTGGACAGGAGCATGTGCTGCGTTGGTGGGCGGAGCTGACCGAGGAGCAACGAGCGGAATTGACAGCGCAAATTCAGGCCGTGGATTTAGACCAATTGCATCGTTTGTTTCGAGAAGCCCACAGCATAGGTGAGACGGTCGCTTTTGACTGGGAAGCGGTTGAGCCGCCGGAAGTCCTGCGCCCCGCAACCACCATGACCGCTTGGGAAGAAGAGCAACGGGCCGTCGCCGTCGGGGAGGAGGCCTTGCGACGCGGTCAGGTGGCCATCTGCCTCGTCGCCGGCGGTCAGGGAAGCCGACTTGGACATCCCGGCCCGAAGGGGACTTATCCCATCGGCCCAATCACCAACCGCACTTTATTCCAGTGGCACGCCGAGAAGGTGCTGGCCTTATCACGGCGTTACGAGGTGCCGTTGCGCTTTTTCATCATGACCAGTCCGGATAACGATGCGGCCACGCGTCGTTGGTTCGCCGAGCATGATTATTTCGGTCTGTCGGCTGAGCAAGTGACCTTTTTTACTCAGGGCACCATGCCGGCTCTGGATAAGGAGACCGGGCGAATCCTGATGCGCAGCAAATATCAGCTGGCACTCAGCCCGAACGGACATGGGGGATTCCTGGCTGCCTTGCGCGACGCCGGGCTTTTCGACGAGTTGCAACAGTGCGGCATTGTCTGGCTCTTTTATTTCCAGGTGGACAACCCACTGGTCAAGATTGCCGACCCTATGTTCCTAGGCCAGCATATTCGAGCCGAAGCCGAGGTCTCCGTGAAGGTGGTGCGGCGACAGCACCAGCAGGAGAAATTGGGGCAGGTCATCCGTTATCGGGGCCGATACTACCTGGCCGAGTATACGGAAATCCCCGCTCAGCTCCAGTCGCGGCGAGATAGCTCCGGGAACTTCTGGCTGGACGCCGGCAATACCGGCGTGCACATATTCAACGTCGCCTTTCTCCGGCGACTGGCCGAACAGGGTACGGTTCTGCCGTACCACCGTGCCATCAAAAGGGTTGCGTACCTAAGCGAGAGCGGCGAACTCGTCGAACCGGCCGATGCCAACGCTTTGAAATGGGAGCAGTTTATTTTCGACGTGCTGCCGCTGGCCGAGCGGGTTCTGGTGGTGGAGACCAGTCGTCGCGAAGAATTCGAGCCGCTCAAGAATTCCCACGGCGAAAACTCACCCGAGACCGTGCGCGTTGCCCTGAGCGAGTTGTACGCCAGCTGGTTGGAACAGGCCGGGGTGGTAGTACCGCGTACCGCAGAGGGGCGGGTCAGTGTCCCCATTGAAATCAGCCCCCTAGTGGCCCTGGATGCAGGTGACCTTCGCGGTCAGGTGGAACATCTCGGAACCATTAAAGGCCCCCTGCTTCTTGACCAACCGGGTTCTCACGCCAGTGCTGTTACGGTACGCTACGAAGAGTCCGCTGTCCCGACTCCTGGCCGAGAAGAACATCGCTAGGAACGAGTCTGGATTTACGGCGAGCTTACGCTTGCCGTTTTCGTCGCATGTAGGGCGGGCTAACGACCGCCGCTCTCGCAGGAGAAACTTATGCGGGTGCTGGTCACCGGTGGGGCAGGCTACGTGGGCAGCCATACGGTTCGGGCTTTGCTCGACGCGGGGCATCAGGTCTGGGTGCTGGACAACTTGTCGCGCGGGCATCGCCAAGCGGTGCCAAGGGACCTGCTCATTGTTGGCGACATTCGTGATTGCGGTTTGCTCCAGCAGTGCTTACGCGAAAAACGCATCGAAGCCGTGCTCCATTTTGCCGCCTTTGCTCTGGTCGGCGAGTCCATGCAGCAGCCGCAATTGTACTACGAAAACAACCTGCAAGGTGGGCTGACGCTGCTAAAAGCCATGTTGGCGGCGGAAGTACCGAAGATCGTTTTTTCCAGCACCTGCGCTGTGTACGGTGTCCCGGATTCGCTCCCCATTGTCGAGGATATGCCAACGCATCCGGTCAATCCCTACGGGCGTAGCAAACTGTCTTTCGAGTGGGCGCTGGCTGACCTGTGCCGTGTCGGTCAACTGGGCTATGCGACACTGCGCTATTTCAATGCCGCCGGCGCTCGTTCGGACGCAACCCTGGGCGAGGATCACGATCCGGAAACCCATCTCATTCCGCTAATTTTACAGACCGCCCTGGGACTAAGACCGTATGTCGAAATTTTCGGCACCGATTACGACACGCCCGACGGCACCTGCATCCGCGACTACGTGCATGTGGACGACCTGGCTGATGCTCATGTGCGTGCCCTCGAACGCATTCGTATCGGTACGGGAATGGTTTGCAATCTGGGAGTGGGTCGGGGTTACAGTGTCCGCGAGGTGATTGCCGCCTGCCAGGAGGTCACGGGAATCCGCATCGCCGTCAAGGAGAGTGCCCGTCGCCCCGGCGATCCCCCGCAACTGGTAGCCGATGGCAGCCGTGCTCGCCAGCTACTGGGCTGGCAACCCCGCTACACCGACCTGCGCAGCATTGTCGAGACGGCCTGGCGCTGGCACCGCACGCATCCGCACGGATTCGCCACCTGCTCTGGCCAAACTTGCTGATGACTCCTCGCGCCCGAGTTACTTTGCTGGCGAATTTCTACCTTGTCGGCAGCATTAGCCCGGCTTATGCTTCCAATGGAGGAGGAATGGCCCGGTTCCCACCCGATTCGGGAGAGACACCATGCCGAACAAAAAAGCCAGTTCACCCGTCAAAAAAGCTCCCGCCCGTTCGCGAACGGCTGTGGAAGCAGTTCGGGACAGTGCTTCGTTACCTTTGGGACAATACCTGATTCGTCGCCTCTACGACCTGGGAGCCCGGCACGTGTTTGGTATTCCCGGCGACTATGTGCTTGGCTTTTACAAGTTGCTGGAAAACAGTCCTCTGGAACTGGTGGGCACAACAACCGAGTTGGCAGCCGGCTATGCTGCCGACGCCTATGCCCGGGTGAAAGGAATTGGCGTCGCGTGCGTCACCTATGGTGTCGGCGGATTCAGCATTGTCAACGCAGTGGCCTGCGCTTACGCCGAAGAATCGCCCGTGGTGGTGATCAGCGGCGCGCCTGGATTGCGGGAGCGAGGACCGCATCAGTACCTGCACCATGTAGTTCGCAGTTTTGAAACTCAGCGGGAGGTCTTTCGGCACCTCACTGTGGCCTCGGCTGCGCTGGAGGACCCGTTGACCGCTTTTCGAGAGATTGACCGCGTGCTGTTTGCTTGCGTGCGGTATAAGCGGCCGGTCTATATCGAATTGCCCCGCGATGTCATCGAGACCCGACCACTGTATCAGCATTGCCCCTTCCTGGAAAAGCCACGCAGTGATCCCAAAGCGCTCGAAGAAGCCGTCGCAGAAGCACTGGCTATGCTCCGGCAAAGCGTGCGACCTATTATTCTGGCCGGAGTCGAGGTGCATCGTTTTGGCCTGCAGGACTTAGTCGTTCAGCTGGCCGAGAAGGCTCGTATCCCGATTACTTCTACCTTACTGGGCAAATCCGCAATCAAGGAAAGCCATCCCCTTTACGTGGGCGTCTATGAAGCAGCACTGGGGCGTCCCGAAGTTACCCGGTTCGTTGAAGATTCCGACTGCGTGCTGGCCCTGGGCACCTACCTTACCGACATGGAGATGGGCATCTATACCCAGAAATTCGATGAAAGCCGCATTATCCTCGCTACCTCCGAGGCGGTACGGATTCGGTTCCATCACTACCAGGGGATTCTACTGGAAGATTTCCTTCGCGCCTTGTGTGAAGAAAACCTGCCGCAATACGACCGCCCGTTGCCCGAAGCGCGCGATCCGATTTACGCACCCTGGGAAGCCAAACCGGATACCCCCATCACCATTCGACGCCTGTTCCAGAAGATTAATTCCATCCTGGATGATAACATGGTGGTCGTCGCGGATATCGGCGACTCGCTCTTTGGAGCCTCGGATTTGACGATCCACCAGAAAACGGAGTTTATCAGTCCGGCTTACTATACCAGCATGGGCTTTTCAGTGCCGGCAGCGATCGGGGTGCAATGCGCGAATCGTAAGCTGCGGCCGCTGGTGCTCGTCGGCGACGGAGCGTTTCAGATGACCGGCATGGAACTGAGCACAGCAGTCCGACTCCGTTTCAATCCCATTGTCGTGGTCATCAATAATGGCGGCTATCAGACGGAGCGGTTTATCATAGAGGGCAAGTTCAATGATATTCTCGACTGGAACTACCATCGCTTACCCGACGTATTAGGTTCTGGCTGGGGTTTCGAGGTCCGCACGGAGACGGACTTAGAAAAAGCCATGCATGCCGCTCTGAACAATCGCGATACCTTCAGCTTGCTCAACGTGCGCATCCCACCCGGTGATGTTAGCCCGGCGTTAAGGCGATTAGGAAAGCGTTTGCAACGCCGCGTCTAGGATGACCGCGTGGCGCACTAGCTCTGCAGAAGCCCGAAATTCACTTGGGCCAGGAGCTTGGCCGAGTCTTGATTTATGTCGTCGCCAGCAGGTCGTAACAGGTATGGGCACCGACAGCGATACCAATTCCGCGAAACCGATACACCAGGCCGAAATAAGTCCCGGCTACCGTCCGGAAAATGAACAGTTCCTGGCGGAAAGGTTCCCGAAATGGCGGAATGTGATGCGCTAAGGCGAATAAAACTCCCGCTAAGACCAGTGCCAGAACCACCTGCAGCACTCGACGTAGACCAAGTAATCGGCTAACGGCTAACAGGACCGGCACCAGCATCAGGCGGAACACGATTTCTTCGTAAACGCCGGCACCTAAACTTCCCAGGATGCCTGCCCAGCGTGAGGAATCAGCCAGCATGCTGGACATGGATGAGCCGACCAACAGGCCAACCGCCCGAGCCGCCACTAACAGGGGCAGTGCTAATAGGAAGCTCTCCAATACCATACCGGACAGAGTGGCAAGCCATTCGCGGGGCATATCTTTATAACGCAGCAGCGACCAAATACTCAAGGCGACCACCAGGCTCCCACAGGGTACCCATTCCAACCAGGGCATACTCGATTGCCGCAGTTGATAACGCCAACCCGCATCCAGGCCGGTTCGCCACGGCAAATCATCACCATGCTGGCAATAGGTCACGCCCGCTTCGTAACACAGCAGGATCGCCAGGATGTAAATGCTGCACATCACCGGATGGCGAGTAGCCCCGAAATAACCGCGGTCAAAAAACATACCGATTCCCAGTTATCCGGCCATAGGCAGAATCTGCACCCAGAATCCCCCGGGTTGTTGCTCCAGCAATTCCATGGCCGGGATGCTCCGCACAATGTGCGGTCCGTTTTTTTGGACCAAGTTAAGATAACGGGGCATTCCCAAAGGCTTACCTTCGCTGTCCAAAAGAACGGCGACAATGGGCGCTGCCGGTCGCTGGACAAGAGCACCAGGCGTTAGCCGACCATGAGGCTCGGAATCCCCTTGATTCAAAGCGACAACCAGCCCGATACTGCCGTCAGATAACTCCACCAGGGAACCGATCGGATAAAGCGACAACTCCAACAGGAGTTCAGCCGCGGCCACGTCTAGCCGCCCTTGCTCAGCCTCGGCCAGGACTTCCATCAGTGCCTGACGTGGCGAACGAGCCGGACGATAGGCACGTGTCGTACAACAGGCGGCATAAGTGTCAACCACGGCCAGTAACCGTGCCAGACTGTTAATGCCCTTTCCCTGCGCTCCCACGGGGTAACCGCTGCCGTCTAAACGTTCATGATGAGCTCGCACGCCCTCTGCCAGCCAGGCTTCCTCCGGAAAGAGCAATCGCATAGCCTCGGCACTGACCCCAACGTGAGCCTCGACTTCACGCCGCTGGTCCTCGTCGAGCGGGGCAGCTAGCTCGAAGATGTCGGGGCTAATGCTGGCCATACCGCAATCATGCAATAACGCTGCCAGCACGACCAGAAGAGCCTGGCGGCGGTATTCCGGGTGCCGATGGACAATGCGTGCTGCCACCTGAGCCGTGTTCCAGCCGTGGATAGCGGCCCATCGCTCAGGAGGCAGAGTCGGAGGCAGCAGCTCGAGAGGTTGATTGGCCAGGTCGCTTTGGACAAGCTCCTCTGCTATCGCTGACAAAGTGCGTTGCCGCACCGGTCGCCCCTGCGATAAGTTAGCTATGGCATGGCTCAAGGTGTGTATATGTTCGGCCAAACGCTTATACTGAGCGACCCGGTGAACGAGAGCATTGACCTGAGCCTTCAACCAGGTCAACCAGCCAGCCAACCCTTGAGCCACACGGTTTTGCTCTAGAGCGCTATCCGGCAATGCCTGCAACCCGCGCAGCAAGCATTCGGCCATGTGAACCGTTAGTTGATATGCCCCCAACCAGCGGTTGCTATCCACGGCCAATTCCGAGGTTTCTTCGCCGATGGTTCTCAAGGTGTGCAGGCACTGGCGGCACTCCAGTAACAGCTGACGAGTTTGCCAGGATAACTGTCGTGGTCCGGGCAGACCATGCCCGGGATGTGCGGCAGGCGAATTTTGCCCGGTCAAGGTTTCGAGGCGACCCTGTACCTTGTCCAGTTGCACCTGCAAGCTCTGAGTTTGCCGGAATAATTCCTGGACCTGCTTCAGCTGAGGATGGAGTTCGCTGAGCGGCGATGGGCTGCTGGGGGCGATTTCTTCCAGCCGTTTGCGTAACGCAGAAACTCGTTCCACCAGCTGAGGTTGCGCCATTTCCTTTCTCCGGGACTACCAGTTATGGAGTTTAAGAGCCTTGCGTGTTCATATTCCTTGTCTGCTTTCCTATAAAATAGAGCAAAATCTAAGGATCGGATAAAGTCCTACTAATCATCGGCTGCGGCGAAATTAGTGCTTGAATCCTATTCCCCCCACTCAAAAAAGAAAAATTTTAGGTTTAGATACTTGCCACCAGGACGTTCGTTGCTTAGATGTAAACTTAGGTAAGCTCACGGGGAGCTTACGCTAGCTCAGTCCGGCAATCTCTCTAGAAGGAGGTAGACATGCCTAGAGGACCTGTGATCAGCCAGCTTAGCATCTCCGAAATTCAGAAGATGTTGAACAGGCGCCTGGAACAGTTACGCTCCTTGCAGGCACAAATAGAACAGACCTTAGAGCAACTCGGTTCCATTCAGGAACAGGCGATGGAAGAAATCCGCCAGGAATTGAAGGCGGTGCAAGGGCGTGACGGCATGCGGCGGGCACCCCGAGCGGCAGCGGTGGCAGCTCCGGCCAAGCGTCGCGGCCGACCTGCGGCAGAAGCAGGGTCCTTGCGCGAATACATTCTTAAGGCGCTCCGCGAAGCCGGTAAGCCGATGCGTCCCAAGGATATTCAGCAGGCGGTACTGGACGCTGGCTACAAAACTACCAGCCAGCGCTTCTCGGTTATCGTCAACCAGACGTTGACCAAATTAGTGGAACTGGGCCAGGTTAAACGCGATCCCGCTAGCCGCACGTACAGCGCTGCCTAAACAGGCTGCGGCGAACCTGTCCATCGCGCCCGGCAAAAGTGCGATTCAAGACTGCTACCTGACCAAGTCCCGACCTCGGGCTTGGTTCTCGCTTTCGCAAGCGATCTTCTCACCACTGATGTCCCATTCGGCGAGACCGCCGCAAGCGGGTCGCGCGGCGGAGAATTGTTCTGGCTGTGTGGCCGCCTATTTGCTGCTGAACTATTCCCGCAGTTCTTCTGGCTGCTTCACGCGGCGGTCTTGCCCTGGCAATTGCAGCGACAACTCGTACAATATCCGCAGGAACGCGGATCAACTTCTTCGGGCCATCGCACGGAGACTGCCATGCGCGAATGGTTCCGTAATGTGCTTTACGCAGTGGTCACAGTAGCTCAAGGGATGCTAGTGACCCTGCGTTACTTCCTTGACACGCTGCGCGGAAACCGTCGCTTGGGAGCTTACGAAGCCGACGGTACTTTTACGCACATCTTCGAGTATCCGGAAAAGCCGGTGCCAGTAAAACCGCGATATCGGGGCTTTCACCGCTTCGATTTGACTACCTGCATCGGCTGCGATAAGTGTGCCCGTGCCTGCCCGGTGGACTGCATTTATATCGAGAAAACGCGCAACCCCAGGGGAAAGGGTTTCCTGGTAACCGGTTTCAAGATTGATTATTCCAAGTGCATGTTCTGCGCTCTGTGCGTAGATCCGTGCCCCGTGGACTGCATCTGGATGGGCTGGAATTACGACATCAGTTGTTACTCCCGCGACGGATTAGTGGTAGATTTTGCGAAATTGCCGCTGGACATTGCCTGGGGCCAGGCAACGCTGAATCCGACGGCCATAGCGGCATCGAAGGTGATAACAAAACCGGTGTGGGAGAAACCGCCCGATCAGCCGCCGGGTCAACCGCCGAGCAAACCGCAAGCGGCAGCCGCTCCGCCCCGCTAACTGTTATGGCGGCTGGCCGCTCACTTGCAGGTACGACCAGCAATGCCACAACGGCCATTCCGATACGACCGGCATTTTACTGTCGAACAAGCGAATCGCATGCTCCCCCTGATTCGCGCTATCGTGGAAGACATTTGTTCTCTGGCCGCCGAAATTCAGCAAAAGCAACAACGGCTCGGCCGACTGGAAGAGCGATCGGGGTTTGGCCGCTTGTACGACGAGGAGCGTTCCCTGGTGATTGAACAACTAGAGCAGGACATGAATCGTTTGGAAGAGTATTTGCAGGAATTGCATCAACTCGGTGTGGAATTCAAAGGCTGGGAAGGGCTAGTGGATTTCCCGGCAATTCTGCATGGGCGGGAGGTTTTCCTCTGCTGGAAGCTGGGCGAACCGGAAGTACAACACTGGCATGACCTGGACGCCGGTTTTGCCGGACGTCGCAAGCTGCAACTGCCCAGCGCCAATGAAAACGCAGCACAATCCTGCTGACTACATGACCACTCTGCCTTGGCTGAGATTGAAGAGCACGGAGAGGATTAGCTCATGGGCATAATTCTGGCGGCTTTACTAATCTTTGCCGTGGTCGGAGCCGGATTTGTCCTGGTCAACTTATTGATTGGCAAACTCATCCGTCCGGAACGTCCGGAGCCGGAAAAACTCACCGTCTATGAATGCGGTGAGCCGAGCGTGGGCACCGCCTGGGTGCAGTTTGATGTTCGCTATTACGTAGTTGCCTTGCTGTTTGTGATCTTCGACGTGGAGGTGGCCTTCTTTTTCCCCTGGGCGGTAGTTTTCGGGAAATATGTTGGTCTGGCCGACGATACCCTGGCGCCGCACCAGCGGCAAGCAATCGAAGCGACTCTATTTCCGGAGCGAATTGCAGCGCCGGAACCTGGCAGTGCAAGCGAAACGCTCAGGACGGATGCTGCGTCTATCCCTAGCAGTCTGGTGACGCCGAAGCAGGCTTTGCTCTGGGGCTGGCTGGCATTTGTAGATATCGCGGTGTTCTTTGGCGTGTTGCTGATCGGCTACGCCTACCTGTGGCGACGCGGCGATATCGAATGGGTACGAACAACGCGCGGCAATCAGATTCTGCGAATCGAACCCGCTCCGCCTAAATCCATCCTGGAACCTGAAACCGCTTCACTTACTGCTTAGCAGAAGCCACGTAATCCAGGCTTTTGCGTGAAGGAAATTGCCATGGGCTTGCTGGAAGGAAAATTCGACCAGGGCGGTGTCGTGGTGACCACCCTGGAACAGGCGATCAACTGGGCGAGGCAGGCGAGTGTCTGGCCGATGACTTTCGGGTTGGCGTGCTGTGCCATTGAGATGATGGCCACGGGCGCCTCCCGCTACGATATAGACCGCTTTGGCGCTGGCGCGTTTCGCGCTACGCCTCGACAAGCCGACTTGATGATCGTGGCGGGAACCGTCAATTTCAAGATGGCCAGTCGTGTTCGCCGCCTCTATAACCAGATGCCGGAGCCGAAATTTGTTATTGCTATGGGCGCCTGCACATCCGGCGGCGGGCCGTATTACAAGTATGGGTACAACGTGGTCAAGGGGGTGGATTTAGTCGTGCCGGTGGATGTTTATGTCGCCGGTTGTCCGCCACGACCGGAAGCCTTGCTCGAAGGCCTGATGCGCGTGCAGGATAAAATCCGGGCTATGCATGATCTCACCAAGCGTCAACCCCTGGACTACCTTGTTCCGACGCGCAGCGGCTACGTCAAGTTGCCCCCGGAAGTCGAGACCCTGGAAAAAGCCAACGAATATTGCCGCCGACGCAAGGAACTCAGTACCCCGACGAAAGTTTAGTGCCGTCCGCACCACTCACGGAGAGCGTCCTTATGCACGGCGCAGAGATTATCGCCATACTGGAAGAGAAATTCGGGCCGCGTATCCGCCAGAAAAAGCCCGATACCATTGACCCCTACGTTGTCGTGGATGCTGCTGACATTGTCGAAGTGTGCCGATTCCTCCGCGACGATCCGCGACTGCAGTTCGATATGCTCAACTGCATAAGTGGTGTGGATTACTGTGAACCGGAGCCGGCGAAAGCCGCAAAAGCCGGTTTTGAACCGCATCTGGAGGTGGTTTATCACCTGTCGAGCTTTGTCAAGCGGCACCGGTTTGTCGTAAAAGTAATCCTGCCACGCTGGAAGGACAATGTCGAGGGTCAGCTGCCGGAAGTGCCGTCGGTGACGAGCATCTGGCCAGCAGCGAACTGGCACGAACGTGAAACTTATGACCTGGTCGGTATTCGGTTCGTCGGCCATCCCGACTTACGCCGCATCCTACTTGCTGAGGACTGGGAAGGGCATCCGCTTCGCAAGGACTATATTTATCCGCTAGAATATCACGGCATCCGCGGACGCTGAGCGAAACCCGCGCCCCGACAGCGGGGTATCGAATTTCAAAGACTGGAGAGCCGTTACCGTGGCTACAATATTTCCCCCGGAACAAGAGCAAATAATCGAACTAGACGTTCGCACCGACGAAATGCTGGTCAGCATGGGGCCGCAACATCCTAGCACTCATGGAGTACTGCGCCTCGTGCTGCGCACCGATGGTGAAGTGGTGTCCGAAGTTACGCCCCATCTCGGTTACCTGCACCGCTGCGCGGAGAAAATCGGCGAAAATGTTACGCCCATTCAGTTTATCCCGTACACTGACCGCATGGATTATCTGGCCGGGATGAATATGAATCTCGGCTACTCGCTGGCCGTGGAAAAGCTCTGCGGCTTGACGGACAAGATTCCCGAAAAGGCACAGGTGATCCGTGTCATCGTTTGCGAACTCAACCGTATCGCCAGCCACCTGGTCGGCATTGGCGCGTATGGTCTAGACCTGGGCACCTTTAGTCCGTTCCTGTATGCGTTCCGTGAACGCGAGATGATTCTGGACCTGTTCGAGGAAGTCTGCGGAGCCCGGTTGACCTATAGCTACATCACGATCGGCGGGGTGCATGACGACCTGCCCGAAAACTGGATCGATCGCTGCCGCAAGTTCCTCGAATGGTTTGTGCCGCGCCTGGAGGAATACCATACGCTGTTGACACGCAACAGCATCTTTATTAAGCGGACGGCTGGGATCGGTGTCTTGCCAAAAGAGATGGCGATCGCCTATTGTTGCACTGGGCCGATGTTGCGCGGTTCGCTGGACCGTCGTAAGGGCGACCCACCCTGGGACTTGAGGAAGATCGAACCGTATTGCGGTTACGATCAGTATGATTTTGAGGTGCCGATTCCACCTTTTGACGATGCCCCGATAGAGGCGGTGATCGGTGATGCCTGGCACCGTTTCTTCGTGCGGATGAAAGAGATGGAGCAGAGTGCTCGGATTGTCGAACAGGCATTGCGGAAATACGAAACCGCCAGAGGATCGCATCGCATCGAACCGCCGCGTCATTTGCCGCCTGGGGAAGCTTATGTGGAGACCGAATGCCCGCGTGGGCAAATGGGCTTTTATGTCGTGGGCAGGCCAACCAAGGAAAGCGTCCCCTTGCGTGTCCGGGCACGTTCCTCGAGCTTCTGCAATCTTAGCGTCACTCACGAAATCTGCCGCGGTTGCTTGATTGCTGATGTCCCCGCCATCGTTGGCAGCATTGATATCGTCATGGGGGAGGTGGATCGCTAAGCCTGCTCGTCAGGACCGGAATTAAGCCGGCATGCTCGAACAACCGGTTTCTATAGTAGCCAGTCGGTTGGTGGTTTTGCTGGTTCGGCTGCGCGTTTTCGCTTTCCTGACAGGGCTGGCATTATTAGGTGCGGCCTATTGGTACTTACAGGCCCATCCGGTTTACTATAACCGCGCCATGGAAAGTTTCTTTCCCGAGGAAGATGAACGGCTTCAGTTTTACCGGGCATCGAGGGATTGGTTCCACAGTGAGCACACTTTATTAGTCGTCTATCGCGATCCCGAATTGTGGACGAGCATGGGAATGGAGAGGCAACAGCGCCTGGTACGCACTCTGGAAAAGTGCCCTGGCGTGCACCGCGTGCTGGCACTGGCAACCAGTCCGGCTCCGACTAATCCCATGCTCACGGTGGCCGACGTTTTGAACAAGTCTCGCACAGACGCCGAAATTGCCGACTTGCGACAACGGATTCGGCAAACCCGGCTGTACTGTGGCGTTACTATCGGCCCGGATCTGACCACAACCGCCCTGGTAGTGCAATTGCATCAGCAACTGGGTACTCCTGAAGAAGCCGGGGCGAAACTGGAAACTATTCGCCGTACTGCCCGCTTACTCCTGCAAACGGAAAACGCAGCCCAGATACAAGGTCCTTACACAGCGGGGACCTTATTGATGATCCACGATGTTTACGAATACACTGCTCAAGACGGGCGCCGGCTGCAGTTTTATTCGGTGCTGCTAATGGCATTGGTGATTGCCGGGGCGTTTATTTTCCCGGACATGCGCGAGGTCTGGCGGCGCTACCGCCTTCGGCAGGGCGGTTTACTTAGTGGCTTGCGAGACGTGTTGATCAGCAGTCGCTGGCTGGTTCTGCCGTTTCTGGTTATCTACAGCGCCCTGACCTGGTCGGAAGCGATCTGGAGCCTGCTGCGTGGTGAGATGACGATGGTTGGCTCAGCCATCAGTTCCTTAGTAGCAGTAATCGGGGTGACTGCGGTAGTGCATCTGGGTCTGCATTACCGCGAGCTGCGGTCCCGGATGAACTCTCAGCAGGCACTGCAGCAAACCCTCCTATATTTAGGCCCGGCCATTTTCTGGGTCTCGATGACGACCGCCGGTGGATTTGCTTCCTTGTTAGTGTGCCAGATCAAGCCGGTTTACGATTTCGGAATGATTATGATGCTGGCGACCATTCTGGTGGGAGTGGCGATCCTGTTATTTTTCCCGCTGACCGCAATGGGCTGGCAATCGCAACCTCTCTATAACCAGCGATGGAAATCGTGGACGAAGCTCTGGCTCGACCGCTTATTAGTTTTGCTCGACCGTCGCCCCTGGCTAAGCAGCAGCTGGTTACTCTTGCCGGGCGTTACGCTGGCGCTGGGAATGGCACGCTTACAACCGCAAACTGACTTTACCAACAATTTCCGACCCGACACTGAAGTTTATCAATCGTACCGCTTTATCGAGGACTCATTCGGCGGGGCTGGTCAGCTGGAACTGATTCTCAGCACGCCGGACTTATACTCTCTTAGCAATGACGAACTGAGGCAGTATATTGGCAAGTTGCGGCGTTTGGAAGATCGCCTCATGGCCTTAGAGGTTGTCATGGAAAGCGGCCAAAGCGTAAAGGGTATCAGCAAGGCGCTGAGCATACCGGATTTCTATGACTTCCTGGACAACTTACCCGCAGTGGCAGGGTTTCTGACGCCGCGGGCACGACTGTTTTTGCTGGCCGGCAACGTGCCGGCTGCCAGGAAAGAATTAGGCGTGGGCGCAGTGCTGGTACCAGCTAACGTCTGGCAGCGCGCTCAGGAGAATCCCATACTCCTGAGCTTTTGGAATCCCGTCGAGCGAAAACTCCGAATCTTGTTGCAGGCAAGGGAGCGGCTCAGTGCCTGGGCGAAGCGCACGCTCCTAGCTCAGCTGGAGGACTGTTGCCGACAGGAACTCGGCGAAGAGACGGCCTTCCGATTGACCGGGGTTTACCTGATGCTGGCGGGGCTGATCGAAAGCGTGCTGCGCGACCAGGCTTATACCACGGTGGTCTCGCTAGGTTGCATGTTTTTGATGGCGCTGGTGGCCTTCCGCAGTTGGAGGCTGGCACTGATCGCTCTGGTGCCCACTGTGCTGCCTGTGCTGGCGGTGGTTGGCACGATGGGTTGGATTGGTTTGCCGGTGAACATTGCCACGGCGATGCTGGCCAGTGTCGCTATGGGCATGACCATTGACAGCAGCCTGCTGTATCTGTATCGGCTGCGGGAAGAACAATTGGCCGGCCAGAGTTTCGCGGGCGCACTGTTGCTTACGCATCGCAGCACCGGGGCGGCATTGCTCGTAGCCAGTTTTGCCCTGGTGTTCGGTTTCAGTGTGCTCACGCAATCGCGGTTCATTCCGCTGGTACATTTCGGACTGCTGGCGGCGCTGGCTTTGCTCGGAGGTGTCATCGGAAACCTGGTGTTGCTGCCGTTACTCTTACGCCTGACGCATCGGTCGGCCTGGCGGGAACTCGCCAGCTTTCCGGTGTAAATGGGCACCGAAGACAGCACTGGCGTTTACCCAGCGGTTTTGTCGTCGCCCCAGGTTGGAGAAGTCTCGCAGGAATAAACGACTGTTTTCTCCAACCACCCCACGGACGGTCACCGGCTGGCTTCAAACACCAGTTGTCGGCGGGTGGTAACTTCGTGGAAAACGTCTGTCAGAATATTCAGTGCTATCTGCACCTGTTCGGCAGTAATGCAAAGAGGCGGGCAGAAACGAACGGCGGCATCACCGCAACCAAGAAGCAATAATCCTCGGCGGAACGCCAACTGGACGATTTCGTCCCGCAAGGCGGTGCTGAGTTCGCCCTCGCGGAGCACGTCGTGGGCTACCATCAAGCCGAGTCCGCGAACCCGGGCCAGGAGATGGGGGAAACGGCTTTGCAGTCGCAGCAAGCCATCGCGAAGTTGCCGGCCACGTTCCGCGGCATTGACCATCAGACCGCTTTCGAGCAAATCAATCGTGGCCAGGGCTGCCCGACAACTCACTGGATTCCCGCCGAACGTGGATGCATGACTACCGCTCGGCCAGTCCATAATCTCCGCACGGGCGATCATCGCTCCCAGAGGCAGACCGCTGGCGATCCCTTTGGCCAGGCAGATGATATCCGGCACGACATTCCAGTGCTCGACAGCGAACATTTTGCCAGTGCGGCCCATGCCGGTCTGCACTTCGTCGGCTACCAGCAGGATACCGTGCCGGTCGCACAACTCCCGCAGCGCTGGCAAAAATCCGGCTGGCGGGACGTAGTATCCACCTTCGCCCTGGATCGGTTCGACGAAGATGGCGGCGACTTCCTCCGGTGGGGCAATACGCTTCAGCAGCGTCTCTTCGATCTGCCGCACGCACTGGCACTCCCCAGCCGATGGGCATCCCGGACAGTCTCGCGGGAAAGGGGCGTGATGGATTTCGGGGACCAAAGGCGCGAAGCCACGCCGATGTGTCAATTTCGACCCGGAAAGCGACATGGCGCCGTAGGTGCGGCCGTGAAACGCACCGAAAAAGGCGATGGCGCGGGGCCGACCGGTGTGCCAGCGTGCCAGTTTCAGAGCCGCCTCCAGCGATTCTGCCCCGCTGTTGGTAAAGAAGACGCGTTTCGGCCCTGGGCCAGGTGCCAGAGCCGCCAGCCGTTCGGCCAGCGCGATCTCGGGCTCATAGTAAAAGTCGGTGCCCGACATATGCAGCAATTTGTCTGCCTGGTCTTTGATGGCAGCGGTGACATACGGATGACAATGGCCGGTGCTGGTAACGGCAATGCCGGCGGTGAAATCGAGAAACAGATTGCCGTCCACGTCCTGCACCACGGCACCGCTGGCACGCTCCACCACTAGCGGATAAATGCGGGTATAGGAGGGAGACATCACCTGCTGATCGCGTGCCAGCAGTAGCTGGGCTTTTGGCCCCGGCGGTGGGACACGGATACGCGGTACTTTTTCCCCGTCAAAAAGCCACATCGTCTCACCAGACCTGCTGCCGTGATATTGCCGGTCAGGGCAAAGGGTAGCGACTAATCGAGGGTAGCCTTCAGCCCCTGGGCCATTTTGATTTCCAGGCCATGGTTAATCGTCCAGGCAACGCGGTGCGTGACGGTCTCCACTAGGCCCGCGGCCGAAGGACGCCCGTTGCCACTTTTCTTAACGCCGCCGAACGGTAGATGGACTTCCGCACCGATACAGGGCAAGTTGACGTAGCCCATGCCGAAATCGCATTCTTCACGGAAATAGCGCATGGCACGATAATCTTCGGTAATCACTGCCAGCGACAGGCCGTAATCCGTGTCGTTGTAGATAGCTGCCGCCTCCTCGTTGCTGGCGAACGGAATCAGAGCTAGATGCGGCCCAAACACTTCCTCGCGAATACAACGAATCCCTGGGCGATGGCGGATGCGGTAAATGAATGGGGACATGTACCACCCTTCGCGGTGGGCTTCGTCTAGCATGCGACCACCGTCGAGGAGCACCTCGCCGCCTTCCTCGCGAGCGAGCTGGTTGTAGTAGCTGATTTTTCGCACGGCCGCCTCATTAATCACCGGGCCGGTAAAGTTCCGTTCATCCAGGGGATCGCCGATATTCAGTCGCCGCGCCAGTTGCACTAGGCGCTCGGCAAATTCGTCGAAGCGTTTTTCGTGCACCAGGATTCGCCCAGCAGAAACGCAGCGCTGACCGCTGGTCTTGAACGCACTGAGGATGCTTGCGGTTATAGCGATATCCATGCGGGCGTCTTCGCAGACAATGACGGCACTTTTCGACCCCATTTCGCAGGCACAGACGCGGTCGATCAGGCCGGCGGAGAGCTGTTGAATCTTCGCTCCGACTTCGTAGCTGCCGGTAAAGAGCACCAGATTCACGCGGGGGTCGCGCACCAGCTGTTCGCCGACCTCCCCACCACCGTGAACCAGGTTGATCACTCCCGGCGGAAAACCGGCACGCTCGAACAACTCCACCAGCGCCTGGCCGATGGCTGGAGTGTCTTCCGAAGGCTTGAAAATCACCGTGTTGCCTTCGAGCAAACTTGGCCCCAGCATCCACAGCGGCACAGCAAAGGGGAAGTTCCACGGCGTGATGACGGCGGCAACACCACGGGGTTTGCGGCGAACGTAGGCGTCTTTCTCGGCGATCTCCGATGCCAGTACCTCGCCCATTGGCATCCGCGCTGTGCCGAACACATACTGCACCATGTGCAAACCTTCGACGATCTCGGCGCGACACTCATTGAGGACTTTCCCGCATTCCCGGGCCATCAGCACCGCTAGCGATTCCGTTTCCGCTTTGATCAACTGAGCCAGACGGTCGAACAATTCGGCCCGATAAATCCGGCTCATTCGCCGCCAGCTTGGGTACGCGTCGCGTGCCGCACGGATAGCTTCTTCAACCTCGTCCACGGTAGCCTGAGGGAACACCCCAACCACTTCCGACCAGCGAGCTGGATTTCGACTCTCGAACCGGGCTCCTTTCCCCTCGGTCCAGCGACCACGCAGGAAATGTTTGCCTACCAGAGGCACGTGACTAACCGCTGTCATCGCCTCGCCCTCCATCGAAAAACTGTTCGCGTTGTTGTGCACGCGCCGACGTTTCAGCCGCCAGCAGTTCACAGGTTCCTGACAATTGGCGGGCACACCGGGTCGGCCAGCAGAAATGTGCTCACGGATTTACGCCGACGAACTGTCTTTCGTGCCCTTTGGCCCGAATAATTATAAGTCGCCAAACGACCATGGACAACGTAAATTGCGCACGGCTACCGGTTACGGATTTGGCCGCTGAACCGGCCTGCTATTCTACGGCAGCGGCTCAAACCGATGTCCGGAACTCCCTAGCTAAACTAGCAGCGGTAGGGGCGCCCTTGTGCAGCTCCCCTACCGCGGTTTATGCCATCACCCATGCTGCGACGGGTAGTCAGCCGAGACGTTATCAGGCGAACATTACACCCTACCGCCGTTTATGCCGTCGCCCATGCTGCGAGAGGGCACCAGTCCGATCGGCACCTGGCACTTGCGACCGGCAGCGTCACTCCACTTGCTGCCAATTGAAGGTGCCGCCGTCATCGCGGACGACCAGGGTGCACAGAATCGGATTGACCTGGATGCTGTAGCGAATCCGCCGCACCGTGCGATCCGCCATCACCACATTGAACGAGCCAGGATGAGCGGAACCCATGCGCGGTGTAGCCTGGCCACGATTATCCTGAATCGGTGGATTGGAGACAGGCAGCGGCCCGGCATCGTTATCCCAACCGTTTGCCCAACCCTCATTGTCATAGCCAGGGTTAGTAAAGTATTCGTTGACGTTCATGTACTTTTCCGCCAGCATGATGGTATTCGAAGTACCATCCGGAATGCCGCCGTCGAGGCTGACTGAGCGATTCCAGAGATTGCCGCCGGATCGGATGATGATGCCGCCCGCCTGGTTGCGATCGCCGTACGGGCCCGAACCGTTCGTATAAGTGAAGGTCTGTCCGGGCGGAACGAAGTCAATGTTGCATGAGGGCATGGCGTAATCGTTCTTACCCGGAGTATAGGCCGCCGAATAGGTGGATGAGTTCATGGTCGCAAAGTCATAAGACGGCCAGTTGACCGTTCGGCTGGGACCCGGCGAAGGCTTGCGGCGACTGGGACAGTACAGTACCGGCAGCACAGTCTGGCCGATCAGGTGTTCCTGGCCGCGGGGTATTTGAAAGACCTGGGCTTGCTCAATGTAGGGTGTGATCTGGTAGAAAAAGCCCCAGTTCTGGAAGGGGGCGGTGGTGGGCTGGTTATTGCGGAACAGCCGGGCGCCCACGGCAAAGGTGTGGGTAACACCATCAATGGTGGTGGACACCGTACCAGTGTTGTTGATCCAGCTGTAGCCGCCGCTGGGGAAGAAGTTGTAATCGTTGTGATAATTGTGGGCGGCGATACACAGTTGCGACAAGTTACTGCCACAACGCATGCGATTAGCAGCCTCGCGGACACGCTGAATGGCCGGCAGCAGCAAGGCCATCAATAGCCCAATAATCGCGATGACCACCAGCAGTTCGATGAGCGTGAAGCCTCGCCTGGGCAGCGTGAAAGTTGTACGATGCATGAGCACGCCTCCGTGGAATAGATGACGGTTTGTCACGGAACAAGCCCCGTGCTTGCTCCTGGATGCCCACTCGTAATGGACACTTGCCATGGTGCACTTCAGTGACCGGTGGCGAGTCTTTCTCTATTGTAAACAGAAGCAGGGTGGATCCTCAAGGTGTTTCCTGTCGGAGCCTCATAGATTTCTCATGAATCGCCTCGAATCGAACAAAAGACCAAGGGGCCGCAAATCAAGCCCTTGGCTGAGGAGCCTTGGTGCCGCGTGAAGATGGTGCCTACTCAAGGTTTTGCAAGTTGAATTGCAGGCCGTCGTCGCGGACGCAGGCGCGGGTCAAAACACCAACATTGACGCTGTAGCGAATACGGCGGATGGAGCGGTCTCCCATGACCGCGTTGAAGCTACCCGGGTGAGCAGAACCAAACGCCCCGTCCGGAGGGCTGTTCCAGGCCGTCCAGGTCGGGATGTTATAGTCCTGCATTGGCTGGAAATTGCCGTTTCGCCGCGTGATGCGATCCCAGCCGCAAGTGTGGTCCGCTTGGTCGCCCTGGCCCCAGCCCGTGTATTCGCTGGGACGCATAAACTTCTCTGCGAACATGATCGTATTCGTAGTACCGTCCGGCACGCCGCCGTCTAGGCTACACCAACGATTGGTATTGAAACCGAAGCCCGAACGGACGATCAAGCCCGTGGCAGTCCAGTCGTTATAAGGGGGTACATAAGTGGAGGTAAGGGCCGTGGGATCTCTAGGATCAATTGTCTGGCCCGTGCGGGGCTCAGCCATCGCCAGGACGTAGTCCATGGCGGCCACGTTTTGCCCACCCGAGACACTAGGGCCCAGTGTCCCCGTAGTGCTCTCCTGCCAGGTGAAATGGTTACCCCACGGGCCGATACCCGTTCTCACGAACGGCCGACGCCGGCTCGGACAATAATAGGCCGGAATGGGCGTGGCGATGATGGTCGGTTCGTTGGGCGGACTGGCTGCTGGGAGATTGAAAAGACTGACTTGTTCCAGGTATGGCAAAAGTTGGTATCCGAAACCCCAGGCTTGGAACGGCGCCTGCGCTGGTTGGCCGTTTGTCACTGTCCGGGCACTCGACCAACTGACTCCAGCGCTGGGGAACAGGTTGTAGTCGTTGTGAAAATTGTGGGCCGCCATAGCCATCTGCGACAGGTTGTTGCCGCAACGCATGCGATTAGCAGCCTCGCGGACACGCTGAATGGCCGGCAGCAGCAAGGCCATCAATAGCCCAATAATCGCGATGACCACCAGCAGTTCGATGAGCGTAAATCCCCGCCGACAAAGCAAAGCGCTTCTGCGACGCATGGAGAGGTCCTCCCCGTGTGAAAAATGCCTGGAAATATAATCGAGCCTGGCCACGCACCAGGCCGCGCCATTCACTGCGAAGAAAAAGAATGCTCCGTCAGCAGGCCAATACCCGATTGTCGGGCATACACACTAGGCTCACCGCCACTGTCACAATTTATAGCCTAGCTAATTGGTCAGGCACTGTCAATTATGGTGCTGACTTATCACCACGTCTTCTGAGGGCGGCGAAAATACGCGGTGGACGTTGAGTCGTTCTTCGGATAATGACTTGAGCGTCTCACCTGCCCAGAAGTCATTGCACGCAAGCAGGACACCGCCACAAAAGCGACGGATGTCTATCCGTTGGTTTAGTGTATGGGTGGGTGCGCGAAAAAGCCAGGTCAACACGCTGGCCCCTACCGTTTCCGCAGCATTGTGGCTTGCTCCCGCCAGCCTGGCGGAACTGGGTAGACTCCTCGCGGACAAGTTTCCGGGGCTGAGCAAGCACGGCAGCAACAAAGTGAATGGCAAGTGGCGAATGACGAGTAACGAACAGCGGATGGTGTTGCAGTCGCGTTCGAGTAACCACGGGGGGCTTACGACCCCGCTCTTGTTCGCGCGCGTTTGCCTGCCGGTGGAATTGCGACTTTTGCGATGCACGAACGCACGTTCGTCAAGAGCGGCGGGCGTCAGCCCGCCGTGGGACGAGAAACGCACGTGCAAGGATGATTACGCCCAGGTTCACACAGGGTCGTCGCACGCGGAACAAGAGCGGCGGGCGTGAGCCCGCCGTGGTCCATGGGCAACGCACTTGCACAGGCGCTACCGGAATTGCTCGGCAGACTGCCGACCGGGGTGTTGACGGACGTTGCTGCAATCGCGTTCGTGTAACCACGGGGGGCTTACGCCCCCCCCGCTCTTGTTTCGGGCGGTGTCCGTCTCTGAACGGGTGGAGATGCCGTTGCCAACACGTTTGTCGCTCACACGGGGGGCTTACGCCCCCCGCTCTTGTTTCGGCGAAGATGCGTTTATGCAGCGCAAAAGTCGCTTTTTCACCGTCGAGCGAACGACGTGCACCAGGAGCGGCGGGCATCAGCCCGCCGTGCGGTTGGTAATCGCGTTGCGCCACGATTACGTACATATTCGGACACAGTCGTCGCACGCAACGCCAGGAGCGGCGGGCGTCGGTCCGCCGTAGCGAATGGGCAACGCAGTTGCAAAGGCGCTTCCGCAATTGCCCAACGAACTGCAAGAAGGCGTGGGCAAGTCAGAAGGACCGATTCAGAGAGACACCGCCCTGCATGCACCAAGGCCAAGCCTGGTCTGTTTGTGATACGAGGTTATCGGGTAAGACTGACCGCGGGGGGCACAGGACCGGCAAACACCATTCCGCCTGGATAAAATGAAATTGGTCGGCATCCTTGCCTGGGTAATGGGGGCAGTCGGCATAGGCCGTCCGCTAATCAGGGCCAAACATTCGCAGCGGGCTGACGCCCCGGCTCTTGTCCCTCTCCTGGTGGCCGATACCTATCCACTCTGGTAAAGGAGCAAGTCATGAAGCACGGTTTGCTGGTGCTGGGTCTGCTGGTGGTTTGCAGCGCTTTGCAAGCTGAGGAGTATTATTTCAACTTCGAGCAGCGCCGTTTCGACCAGGTGAATTTGCTCTACATGCAGGGGACGCAAGAGCTCACCGAATTTACGAATCCGGGTTTGCTGATTGCCGTTCCTGGGGGTAAGAAGACGATGGGGTTGGGCATAAAATTGCGATTCACCGTACAGGGCGATTTCGAGATCATGGGCGTATTCGACATTGTGCAAGCGGATGCGCCGCCGAAAGACAGTTACGGAGTCGGTGCCAGCATTTACATAGCCACTTCCAGCGAGCGTTCGGATGCGGCCAGCGTCGCTTTGTTTGAACGAGCCCGCGAAGGTCGGGTACTGGTTGCCCATCGTGCCGAAACTCCTGCGGAAGGCAAACGCAACCATCGCCAATATTTCCGCCCCACGAATCATCGCAGTGGTGTCCTGGCCTTCAAACGTGAGGGAGAGAGACTGGGCTACTATTTTGCGCCCGCACTCGACCGGGAATTTGAGTTGATCCATACTGCTGACTTTCCGGCCGACGATCTGAACCTGGTGCGATTCACTGCCGAAGCCGGTAATTCCACGGCTGCGGTCAAGGTATTGTGGAAGGAAATCCGCATCCGCGCCAGCAAGCTGCCGGGAATGTACCAGCCGAAGATCGTCCAGGCGCAACCGGCCTGGATAAGCTGGCTCCTGTGGACGGCCATCGGTGCCGGCGTTGTTGCCCTGGCGGTGGCCGGCTGGATTTATTACCGCCGCTACGCTTACCTGCCCTGAAATTCCTTACCCTTCTCCGACAACGTGAGTGGGTCGAAGCGGCAACCTGGTCACGCAGCTTGCCGCAAAACCGACCGGAGTTTTTGCCCCAAGGGGCGATTCGAGAACCACTGACGCTTTGCCGTTACCTGTGAGGGTTGGCCAACACCGCCATCAAATTTGCTCGGACGAAAAAGATCGGCAGTCTCTCCGTTGGGTAACCAACAAATTGGCTGAGTCTGGCGAAACGGCGCTGGTATTCGCGTTAGCAAAAATAGAAAAGCCGCATCGAGTTTGCCAGACTTAGCGAAGAGACGGCCAGCACCTTGCCACTCCCGTTTGCGGAAAAACGTTTCCCCACCTGAGATGTTCGTGGCCTGGCCGATAGCCGTAATGTGCTATCGGCAGGAGTGCCTCATGGGCAGGCCGTGTGCCCGAATCCACATGGGCCTGGCGGCGATTTGCCGGAACCGGCGCGGCAAAATGCGGGGCAACCCAAGATGAGGCCCAGCAGGGAATCCAGGGCGGCGAACAGGTCCGTTCACCAGCCTCGCCCAGGGTGTTGGATGCTGCAGAAAAACTCCGAAGGCGCACCCGAGCCATCTGTTGCCGAACAAGCCCCTGCCAAGTGGTATCTCCTGCCAGCGCGACGTTATCGGTTGCTGACAAGGAATTGCATAGTATGGGTAGCGGCTTGTTGGCTATCGTTAACCGTCGGGACGGCTCTGCTGACGAGCCGGGGCTACGCGGACTGGCCCTATCGTACACAAGCTGGACCTTTCCTCGTCGCCGGAGATGCGCCGCTGGACGGGCTTGACGGCCTGGCCGAGGAATTACTGCAGTTGAGTCAACGTCTCCAGACCGAGTTGGCCATTCCACTGCGAATCGAGCGAATTCGGCTGTATCTGTTTCACGATCGGGAATTGTTCGAAACATTCCTACTGCACAACATGCCGCAATTGACGCCGCGCGACATCAACCGGCAGGGCCTGTTTTTCCTCCACGGCAACACGCCAGTAATCGTGGCCATGGTCGGGCCGGAGTTGCCTCGCACCTTGCGACACGAGTTCGTCCATGCCGTCCTGAACCCCTCCATTCCGCAATTGCCGCTCTGGCTCGACGAAGGTCTGGCCATGTACTACGAGGTTCCTGATGGTAGCGGCTGGCAGGAGCGTCTTGCCGAACACCTGGAGCAGACTGCGCGAACTGGTTGGCAACCGCATCTGGCACGACTGGAATCGCTGACACGCATGCAACAAATGGGCCTGGCCGAATACGCCGAAGCCTGGTCCTGGACCTTTTTGCTGCTGCGTGCCGGTCCAGAATACCGAGAAATCTTACGAACCTACCTGGCCGACCTCCGCCGCGGTGGCAAACCTCGCCCATTATCGGAACGCTGGGCTGGTCTCAACTATTCGCCGGAAAAATCCTGGCTCGCTTTCTACGGCTGGTCAGGCCCGTCGCGGCCAAGGTTGTGGTCGGCGTTACGACAGTGGTGGAATCGCTGATTTACGGGTAGCCCGGCCGCCATCTCGAACGCAGCCCGGGACTCGCCGAATTGCCCTCTCGGACCTGGGGCGAGCGGATGACCAGATACGCCAACTCGCAGGCCGTTCGCGTTTGATAGAGCTCGGCCATGTCTGTTTCAATTCCGGTGCCACGAATGTCCAGGCGGGACAGGCGCGGCAGGGTCAAGAGTATGGGCAGAGACTGCGATGTGATCGCTGTGCGGGCCAGGCCCAGGTCTTCCAAACTGGACATTTCCGCCAACTCGCCGGATGCATGGTCGCTGATGCAGGTGCCGTGTAACCAGAGTCGCTTCAGACGTCGCAGGTGTCGCAGAAAAGCAAGTCCAGCATCGCTGATCAGGGTGTCGCTCAGATCAAGCTCTTCGAGCGCGTCCAGTTTAGTCAGAGTCTCCAGCCCAGCATTGGTGACCGCAGTCTGTCGCAACCCCAGTTCGCGGAGGTGTTGCAGTCTCGGCAAAGCACGCAACCCCGCGTCGCCGATTCGTGTCCCGTTCAGGTGCAGTACTTCTAAAGCCGGCCAGGCGGCCATCGCCTGCAGCGCCTGATCGCTTATATCCGTAAACGAAAGCACCAGTTCCCGCAACTGGCAATATTTGCGCAGGGGCGTTAGGCCAGCATCGGTAATGGCATTTCCGGTCAGCACCAGGCGTTGCAGGTTCGGCCAGTCCGGCAGTTCGGCCAGATCGGCATCCGTGATCCCGGTGCGCAAAAGCACCAGTGTCTGGACCGAAGGTAATTGCCGCAAATCCGCCAGCCAGACGGGTGACCAGGACAGGTCACTCAAATCCACGCGAACCACCGGGCCACCTTCTCCTTTTCGCGTCAAGCGCGCCCCTGCGAGTTCCAACCGTCTGGCAGCACGCTCTGCTTGACGCTGCGCAACCCGCGAATCCGTCGCTACTCGCACTGCGGGCTTACCATTACCGCCTGCGTGCCCTCTTTGGCATCCACAAACCACGCACAGTAGCGTCAGAACGAAAAACGCCCGCATCGTCAGCTTGTCCTGCCACAGAGTTGCTCGAACACCAGGGCAACCGGGCTGATCAGGTTCGCGCTTCCGCAGACTACAGGCTAGGCTCCTACAGGTTGCGGCAACCGTCGGCGTTGGCGCTGCGTCTTGGGCACAGGTAATTCCGCTTCTTCGTGTCTTGCTGGACGCGTCGGATCGGGCATCCCCTCCGGCCAGATGTGAAATCCACCCCGTTGCGGTGGCGTTTCTCCGGCAATCTCCCAGGTGCCCCAGATGCCTTTCCCCTCGTTGAAACCGCGATAATAGACCGCATGCCGACCTACGTACTGTTTGATCCATTCGCAGCGTCCGCTGGCCAGATCGTAAGTCCCCTGCAGACGAAAAGTCCCCACGCAATCACGCCCCTCTCCTGTAAGCCGACCACGGCAAAACGTCAACACCAGTTCCATGTCATGTCGGCCCGGCGGCAACGCTGGTTGCAAGAAGAAACCCAGCCACTTCCCACTCGGAAACCGTGGGTCTGTCTCCAGTTCCTGCACCGGGTGCGCTTCTTCACTCATAGGCCTGTCTCCCTGGTGGCCACGACCTGATGCAGGCACCGCTGGGCGCCGGCTATCCGCAACTGCATTATAATCCGTTAGCCGCTTAGAGAGCTATTACCATGAGCGACGAGATTGCCGTTCCGCCACGCCAGGATAACCAGCAATGGCTGCGCTGGATTCAGGCGCAGTACGGAGGCCCGGCTTGCATACGTCGGGGCAAACGCCTCCACGACGCCCTGGCTCAGCTGGAACAGTCCCTCGCCCGATTTCGCCAGCCAGGACATGACGACGACTGGCTGGCCATGGTTCGCATCCGCCTCGGGCAATTGCACGCGCTGGCGGGCGACTGGTCGAAGTTAGAACCCCTGCTGGATGCCGACAGTCTCCGGATCGTCCAGCAACTATATACCGACCTCCAGCCGCAACTCCGCCTACCGCCCGCACCGGACCCACGACCGGATGTGCTAAGGACTGCGCTGCAGGAACTGCAGGAGGCCATTGCCTTTTTCAACCGCCGCTGGCTTCGCCATCTGCAAAGCTTAGACCTGAGCTTCTATGAACGGCTTATCGCCGATTACAACCGCTATTATCTGCTAGAAAAGGAATGCTTGCTGCAATCGCCACGCTTAGCGCGCCTAGGCTTTCAACCATTGCCGTCTTTAACCTGGCAATCCCTGCTGGGACGATTTCCGCTGCTACCTATGCCGCGCTTGCGCAACGAGACATCTGAGCACTAAGCATCTTTATTCCGGCCATGACACCCGATATTTTCGCAGATTGCTTCATTTTGACGGGCCCCACCGCTGCAGGCAAGACGGAGGTGGGCCTGTTTTTGGCCCAACGCCTCCATGCGGAGATTATCTCGATGGATTCTATGGCCCTTTATAAGGGAATGGATATCGGCACGGCTAAGCCATCAGCGGAAGCCCGCTGCCAGGTGCCACACCACTTGATTGACGTATTAGAGCCCTGGGAATCGACCAGTGTGGCCTGGTGGTTGCGACAGGCTGCACAATGTGTGCGCGAAATTCGCAGTCGTGGCAAAGAAGTGTTATTTGTGGGTGGAACGCCGCTCTATCTCAAGGCCTTGCTTTGCGGTATTTTCGAGGGGCCCGGTGCCGATCCCAAATTACGCCGTGAACTCGAACAATATAGCAGCGCTGAACTGCACCGCCGACTGCAAAGTATAGACCCTGTGGCGGCAACTCGCATTCACCCTTCCGATAAACGCCGTATAGTGCGGGCACTGGAGGTCTGGCACTTGACCGGCCGTCCGCTCAGTTCCTGGCAACATCAGTTCGACAGTCCCTGGCCGAGACGCTATCCACCCGTGTGGCTGGATTTGCCACGCCCCACGCTGTACCGTCGCATCGAAGAGCGCGTGGATAAGATGATGCAAGCAGGCTTAGAGGATGAGATTCGCCGACTCCTGCATAACTGCTTTGCTCCCGGTGAGCCGATCAGTCGCCAGGCCCGTCAGGCACTCGGTTACAAGGAGCTTCTCGCTTATATAGAAGGTGAATGTAGTCGCGAACAAGCTATTCAACAAATCAAGATACGCAGCAGGCACTATGCAAAACACCAACTGACCTGGTTCCGTCATCTCCCGGGATTAGTACGGCTTCCCGTCCAAGAAAGCGAATCGGCGCAGCAAATCGCAGAGCGCGTGTATCACGTCTGGTTTCCGGACGCAAGTTGCCGGCCTGCCCCTGCATTAGGGAATGACGCACTCCCTGTACCACCTGGATAAATACCTTCGCGGCGGCCAGCTCTCGATCACCAGCGGGACTAAGAGATTAATATGTCTCGACGATTTCTCCGCAGCTTGGGGCCACATCCCTTAGATAATGGACAGCTATGCTGGCGAGTGTGGGCACCATTCGCCCAGCAGATCGAACTAGTCCTATTTACGCAGTCGAACCATACGCTGACGCTTCCAATGGCATCGGAGCCCCTGGGTCATTATGCTCTAACACTTCCGGACATCGAGGAGGGCTTGCGCTATGCTTATCGCCTCCATGGCTGCGACATTTATCCGGACCCTGCGTCGCTCTGGCAGCCTGATGGCATCCATAAGCCCTCCGCGGTAATCCGCACCGACCGATTCGAGTGGTCAGACCACCAATGGCAAGGTGTTCGATTAAGCGAGTTGATTATTTATGAATTGCATTGTGGTACATTCACGGAAGCGGGAACTTTCGATGCGATCATCGAACGGTTACCAGACTTAGTGGATTTAGGGATCACCGCAATCGAAATAATGCCCGTCGCCCAGTTCCCCGGAGACCGCAACTGGGGTTATGATGGCGTGCATCTGTATGCGGTGCAAAACACCTATGGCGGCCCCAATGCCTTGGCGCGACTGGTAAATGCATGCCATACGCACGGGCTGGCGGTTCTTCTGGATGTCGTTTATAACCATATCGGGCCGGAAGGGAATTATTTAGACCGATTCGGCCCCTACTTCAGCGAACGGTATCGTACGCTATGGGGCCCGGCCTGGAATTATGATGGTGCCGGTTCGGATGGAGTTCGCCACTATATTTGCGATAACGTGCGATTGTGGCTGGAAGAATACCATATAGATGGTCTGCGTTTAGATGCAATCCATGCGATTTATGATATGCTTCCGAGACATATTCTGCAGGATATTCGCCAGGCTGCGGATGAGGTGGCAGCCAGGCGTGGCTGGCCGGCTTTGCTGATCGCTGAAAGCAACCTCAATGACGTTCGTTTCGTCAAGCCGAAGAAACAATGTGGTTATGGGTTGGATGCGCTGTGGAACGATGACTATCACCATGCCTTGCATGCTTACTATACCGGCGAACGAAGTGGATACTATATAGATTTCGGTGAGGCTCAGCAGATTGCCAAGGCATGGGAGCAAACTTATGTATTGGACGGTGTCTATTCTAAGTATCGGCAGCGGCGACAGGGTGCACCGGCTGAAGGCGTCAGCGGTGAGCATTTCGTAGTTTATCTCCAGAACCACGATCAGGTGGCGAACCGTACTGGTTACCAGCGTCTGGTCAGCCGTTTAGAACCAGCAGCGTATCGCCAAGCGGTATGTCTGGTGTTGGGGGCACCCTTTATTCCGCTGGTGTTCATGGGTGAGGAATACGGCGATGATAGGCCGTTCTATTTTTTCACTTCGTTTCTGGACAGCGAACTGGGGCGGAAAGTGTGTGAAGGACGGCGTAAGGAGTTAGTGCGGCAGGGTTGGTCAGGGGCGGTTCCCGATCCGCAAGCGATGGAGACCTTCCTGGCATGTAAGCTGTCGTGGACTTGGCCGGCGGGATCAGCACGTGCGGCACTACGGCAGTTGTATCGGGACCTGATTGGCTGTCGCAAGCACTGGCCGGCGTGGCGAGATTTTATCCACCGCCGCGCGGTTCTTCACTCAGCGCAGCAACCGGTGGTACTGGAGCTATGGCGAGGGGACGTTGCCACAGGCGCCGGGACACGTCTGTTCTGCAACCTGACTGCCCAACTACAACCGCTTCCAGTCGGCCGAACTGAGGAAGTTTTGCTGTTCAGCAGCGAATGGCCGCAATATGGTGGCGCACGGGGCGCGGAGACCAGCCAAGAGGTGCTGCTGCCGTGGGAGTGCGCAGTGTTTGGACCGTCGGCATGGCGGTGGCTGGAGCCCGGATGATGGTCAGCCCTGCGTTTGTTGCCGACGTAACGCGTCAGTTCTAAAATCGCCCAGGAATTGCCGCCGGAGTAAGCGGACATGAAAGAACCGTGGCAAGCGTACATGCGGATCGGCGTGGTGCACGCGATGCTGTTCCCGGAATGCCTGGGCGGCACCGGGCCGATCCGCCAGACGTTGCAGATGATCGCCGAGGATGCGTTTTTCGAAGCCGTGGATGTGGGGGTTATCGAAGATGAGCGGGAACGGTCGGAATGTGCGGCGCTGTTACGCGATAGCCGGCTGAGCGTGAGCTTCGCCTGTCAGCCGACACAGTTGCGGATGCAGCTGGACTTGAACGCCGCCGATGCGCAACAGCGGGAAGAGGCCTTACGGACGCTGGTCGGCTTGCTGCCGCAGGCGCGGGAACTGGGAGCGCAGCGGATTTTTGTGATGAGCGGGAGGAATGTTCCGGCCAGTGAACGGCGAGCGGCGTTGGAGCGACTGGTGACAATGCTGCGCCGGTTTTGTCGTGAGGCACGCGAGCGAGTCGGCTTGTCGGTGGCGCTGGAAGTTTTTGACCATGACGTGGACAAGAAAGCGTTGGTAGGAACGTGTGAAACGGCAGCGTGGGTGGCGCGCGAAGTTCGCCGGGATTTTCCCGATTTCGGTCTGCTGCACGACCTGAGCCACATTTATCTGTGCCACGAGCAACCGGAGCGGCATTTTCCACTGATCCGGGAGTACCTGGTGGCGATGCATCTGGGTAACAGCGTGTCGCGACCCGGCCATCCGCTATACGGCGACAACCATCCCCCCTTCGGCATAGAAGGCGGAGACGTGGACGTGCCGCAGGTTCGGCAATGCTTGAAGACACTGTTCGACATCGGCTTTTTGCGTGCGGGTCGCCGGCCAACAGTTGGTTTTGAGATTCGCACGCCTGCGGGCATAGATGCGCGGATGGTCACCGCCAACATGAAACGCACCCTGGCGCAAGCCTGGTGGGACTGGTGAGGGAAAAGGCGTGGCCCGCAAAACTGCCACTGGAAAGAACCCAGTTGAGTCGAAGAAAAAGTCGGCGGCAGCTGGTGGTCGCCGGCTCAGTCAGGCACAGCGTCGGGAACTGGCCAGAAAAGTCGTGGAAACACTTCGCCGACTGTACCCCGACGCCAAATGCAGTCTCGAATATCGAACGCCGCTGCAATTGCTGATTGCGACGATACTGTCGGCCCAGTGCACGGATGAACGTGTCAACCAGGTTACGCCGGCGCTATTTGGGCGATTCCGCACTGCCGCGGATTTTGCCCAGGCCGATTCCCGCGAATTGGAAAAATACATCCGCTCGACGGGTTTTTACCGTGCCAAAGCGAGAAACATTATCGCCTGTTGTCGTGCGTTGGTAGAGAAATACGGCGGCGAATTGCCGCGCACGCTGGAAGAATTGACACAGTTACCCGGCGTGGGTCGCAAGACGGCCAACGTAGTGCTCGGCACCATCTGGGGCGTTCCGGGAATTGTCGTGGATACGCATGTTCGGCGTTTGGCCCGGCGTATGGGGCTCACCCACCACACTGACCCCGACAAAATCGAACGCGACCTGGTGGAATTGATCCCGCAAGAGGAGTGGGTAGCGTTTGGCCATCGCATGATTTACCACGGCCGACAGGTGTGCCTGGCACGCAACCCGAAGTGTGAAATCTGTGCCCTCAACAGTTTTTGTCCAAAGATCGGTGTTCAGACGACAAAAACTTCACGCCGCCGTACCGCCCAGAGCAAGGCTGCGGAAGCTCAATAATCCTTGCGCGGCAGAGCCAGCAACGCGTCGCGGAATTCCAGAGCGCTTTGGAACCGTTTGTCGCGATCGCGTTCGACGGCCTTGAGCAGGAACGCCACCATAGCCGGATCGAGGTCCGCTCGCACGTCCAGCGGATGTTTCGGAGGTTCGTTCAGGTGGCTGAGCATAGTTTGCAAGCTCTGGGTTCCTTCCCAGGGGAGCTTACCGGTGATGGTTTCGTAAGCGGTAACGCCGAGGGCAAACAGGTCCACGCGGTGATCGGTGGCCTGCCGTTTGATTAACTCCGGAGCCATGTAGTTAGCAGTCCCGGTGCGGTTGCCGGGACGCAGGAATTCGGGGCGATTGGGAATGGCCAGACCGAAGTCAATTAGTTTTACCACGCCGTCATGTGTAACCAGAATATTCCGCGGGCAGATGTCGCGGTGCAGGAATCCCTGGCTGTGCACGTAAGCCAAACCTTCTGCCGCCTGTACCAGTATCGGGATGCGTTTGCCCCGCAGAGCCGGACTGTTGGTCTCAATGAGATAGTTGAGGCCCAGCCCCTCGATCAGTTCCATGACCAAAAAGTATTCTCCCTCGGTGCTGATCCCGTATTCGTAGGTGGTAACGACGTTGCGGTGGCGCAAGCTGAGACAAATCGCCCCTTCGCTAGGCTTGTTCAGACCGACGAAGCGCTGCTCGAAGCGTTTGGTTTTTTCCTTGTCGAGGATCTTGAGGCACACGGTACGACCGAGCTGCCGGTCATAGGCGCGGAAAACACGGGACATACTCCCCTGTCCCAATCGCCCCTGGAGCACGAAGCGGTCTTGAATGCGAACAGGCTTGCGCTTCCCTTTGCCCGAGCTGAAAAGGCCGAGAATCTTGTCGAGGATACTCACGGCTCGACGGCGGGATTGTTTCCGCCGCTCCTGTTGCCTATGCCTCACGGCAGGCAAACGCCCGCCGCTCCTGCCATCATTGGCGGGCTAACGCCCGGTATTCCTGAGTTTCCCACTAAGCCCATGGCAGCTATCATTTGCCGCAGTAATCGATCAGGCGAGCGAGTTCGGTACGCAAATCCTTGCGGTGGACAACGCGGTCAATAAAGCCGTGCTGCAATAGGAATTCGCTAGTTTGAAACCCTTCGGGCAGTTCCAGCCGCACCGTGGCCCAGATGGTGCGTTGTCCGGCAAAACCGATAAGGGCTTTAGGTTCGGCCAGGATAATGTCGCCGAGGGTTGCAAAGCTAGCCGCAGCACCGCCCATGGTCGGGTTAGTCAACACCGAAATATACAGCCCGTTAGATTGGTCGTACCGGGCTAACGCTGCCGAAACTTTGGCCATCTGCATCAGCGAGAGAATGCCCTCCTGCATACGGGCCCCACCACCGGAGCCAGAAACGATGATGAGTGGCAGGCGCAGGCGTGTCGCTTCCTCGATAGCGCGCGTGAGTTTCTCGCCGACCACGGAACCCATGCTTCCGGCCATGAACGCGAAATCGGTCACGCCCAGCACCACAGGGCGACCGCGAATGTATCCCCGGCCGACCACCGCGGCTTCTGGCAAGCCGGTTTTCTCCTGCTCTTTCTGTAGCCGCTCCGGATACGGCATGCGGTCGACAAAACCAATCGGATCGCAAGAGCGCAGGTCGGTGAACCATTCCTCGAAACTATCCGGGTCGAGCAGGGCACGGATGCGATCGCGGGCGGAAAGATAGAAGTGCCAGTCGCATTCCGGACACACGTTGAGGCGATCCTCGACTTCCTTGCGAAAAAGCGTGGCCTTGCAGGACGGGCAGCGAATCCAAAGTCCGGCAGGGATGCCACGCTTCGGCCTGCTTTTCAAAGCCATGCGCATCGCTCCTGCTGATTCCCGTGCTCCGCCAGGCACAGCGACAGGCCTCCGCCTGCCACGCACCCGGCGTGACACCAGACTTTCCCCATCGCGTTCATCCTCCGGGGTGGAAATTGTCCTTCCAAAGTCATGGCTTGCGGAAAGTGGCGACGGAAGTCTCCAGTAAAGGCAAAGTCGTCTCCGCGTGGCTGGGATGATCCAGTATGAGGATGCCCAAGCCGAGTTGACCATCCGTGTGCTGGTAATAATAACCGCGGAGTTGTTCGCCTTGTTTGGCAATCAATCGGCCAGCAACGCGAACAAAGAGTCGGCCGTTGATTAGGCCACGTTGCATATTGGCGGTGTCGAAATCCCATCGGCCACCATCGCTTGGGATTCGCGCCACCATAGTTTGCACAATCGTTTCGATGGGTTGTCCAGCGAGGTTGAGGTCGAGTGGTGTCACACTCACCATCAGCGCTGGTGCTACCCCGACTTCCTCGTGGGGCGGGCCATACCAGTGGGCGACGGTTTCGCCTCTGTCACCGGGTTTGGCCTGCTCGGCTTTATAACCGGCTGGCGGACGAAACGTGAATGGCCCGACGCGAGTTTCTTCGGCCAGCCTGGCGGTCAGCGCTGGATCAGCCGTCCACGGGTCGCGACGGGAGACGGTCGGCTCCTTTTGAGGCGGCTTCGTTTTTTCGAGGGGCTTGAAGGAAGCCGGCGTTTCCGGCAGACTTTCAATGCGCGGAGCGACACTGTCCAGTGCGGGGAGGTTTTCGCCACCGGCCATGGTGCACAAGGCTTTGAAGATTTCCGGCGAAATGTTGCGGGTTAGGAAGCGGACACTCCCATCGGCCATGACAACGAAGGTGCCTGGCTGACCGTTATGCGGCGGTGCCAGGAAGCCGTAAGGCCGACCTACATCCGTTCCCGACAGGCTGGTGCCCCGCATGGTCGAACCGCCGCCCTGAATCCACGGACCAGCCAGGCGGGAGTCCACCTGAATCATCAGGATGGTGTTGCTGGTGCCGTCGCGAATATCGTCCAGAGTGGTGGGCGGGCGATACGCGGGATCGCCGAAGATACCTGCCCTCGGGTCGTCCTTACGATAGAAAGGTGCGTCCGGACCCACACCCGCCATACCGACGAAATGCGTCAGCGCAAGGCGTACCTCGCGGCCCTCTGCCATGGCCGGGCCGTAATACGGCGGCGCGGCCGGATGCAGAAATTGCGGGACAAGGACCCGTGCGGCTTTCAGGTTTTGCGGATCGTGCCACGGTTTGGCTGGGTCGATCTGTGTGTAGAGCTGGCGATAGCGATCATCGTCGAAGTAAGGCAAGAGCTCTCGCAAAAAGGAAATCCGGTACTCCAAAGGCAGATTGCCTCGGGTGCCAAAAGCTTCATCCCGTGCCGTCAAAGCACCAGGTGGGAAAGCGCGGGCATGCTGATTCGGATAGTTGGCCCCGGCACGTGCCAATTCGTGGATACGGAAACCGCGGCTATGCAATTGCATTTCTCCGCGGGCGTACAGGAGTTGCTCTTCTAACGTCTGCACAAGCGGTTTCGTCGGCTGCGTGAGAGCCAAGCCGACCTGTACGTACTCATCGGCTTGCTGGACGTAAATACTGAGGGTCGGCTTATCGGGGTCAATAGTGACGGTCTCGGCAGGGGCGGCAGCTCCGCCTTGACCCGATAATGGGGCGACGGGTTCGCCTTCGGTGCGTGGGGCGCCGGCCGGTGCCGAGCCCGCACCGCCGAGGTTCGGCTTGACCGGAGCTGGGCCACCAGGTCCAGCGGCGCCGGTTCCCGCACCTGGTCCGCCACCGACCTGCGGCGGAATAGGTTTGATCCCGGCCGGGCCACCGGGAGCACTACTGCCACCACCTCCGCCCAGGTTGGGTTGAACCCGTTTCGGGCCGCCTCCTGGCCCTACGTCGGAATCGCCTGGTGCGCTACCACCGCCGACTGCACCCGGAGGTGGGCCAGGGGGCATCGGTTGACCCATCGGAGCGGAGCCCCCGCCACCAGCCACTACGCCCGGCGAACCGCCTTCACCCATAGGCACGTTGCTGGTGTCACCTGGTTGCCCGCCGGTTTCCGCCAGCGCCTCTTTGTCCACGTCGTGCACCAGGACATTGCTGTCCAGCGCTTTGGCAATTGTTTGTCGGATGGCGGGGAGATTAACCCGGAGGAATGTGTTCTTGATCCGCTCGGCCACGGCTACTTCCGGTGCATGCAAGGCGAGGCTGACGGCAATGGGAGCCTCCGGCAACTGGACCAGGGCGAAGGCGATTCCATCTGCCTGCACCAGTTCGCGCGTGGCAAAACTGAACTCTGTCGGCAGCCATTGCAGCCAGGCTTTGAGACCGGCCAACAAGTCCCTGGACTGTTTCTGTGTCCGCCATTCACCGTACAGCAGCGAGTATGGCCCTTCGCGGTCGATACGATCCACCAGGAGACGGAAATCCCGCGGCAAGGTTAGGAAGGTAGCAAAATCCGCGATGGGGGCTCCGGCTTCCCCTGACGACTCGGTTCCAGCAACACGCCATTGCATGGTCGGCGGTTTCTCCAGCCAGGCCGCCAGCAATTCTTCATGGGCGATCACCAGGGTTTTGCGGTCGGCACCGAGATGCACTGCCGCTTTCTCGGCCAGCGAAGCCAGCGGGAACCGACCGCCCAGCAATTCATTCAGGAAGCGTGTCCTCCCCAGGTAATACTCCTTGCCGGCGCGAGTTTGCCGACTGTCCGGCTGAACGCGCAGAGCGGACTGCACTCGCTCCCAGGTCATCGGGGTCTTGCTGGTTACGATAATCATGCATTGCTGCCGCGTGGGCAAACCGGCCACAACCAGATCGCTGATTTGCCCCAATTCCACTCCCAGTTGCTGTTCAAAATCCTGGGGCTGGAATCCCACTTGGTCGAAAAGCACCTGCTGGGCAAAACTCTTCAACAAGCGTTCGACCGGCAGATGTAAAAAGATCTGGGTTTCGTTGGGCAGGAGATTGGTCGCGTGAGCGCGCCAGTTGCCCAGACGGACAATGCGAGTTCGCCGGATAGCGGAAACGACTTCGCCCAGTTCGCGGCGCAGCTCGACATTGACGCGAACCCCGCTCATCGCCAGTTCCAGCACGCGCAGGATCGGCGCCGGGTCCTCGTCCTTTTTGGCCAACTCTAGAGCCTTTTCCCGCAGCAGCTTGATCAACTCCTGGCGTTGCTGTGGCTGAGCGGTGTGAAGCATGCGCGCCAGCTGGCTGCGAATCTTCTGGACTTCCGGGCCCTGTGCGGTGAGGAGTTGCTTGAGGAGTTCGTCGGGCTTGCCCGGCAACGGGGAGCCTGCACCGCCGCCTGCCTGACCGCCTCCAGGCTGGTTCGCTTCCGGCACGCCAACCGGTGCATTCGGATTTGCCCTGATGTTCTGTCTTGCAGCACCCCCGCCACCGTCCGCCTCACCCGGCCCTTGCTTGTTCCCCTCACCCGAACCACCGGATAGGACCAGGAAAATGACCAGCACGACGCCCGCCACTACGAGCAATCCGGCACCGATATAGATCAGCAACCGTACCTGGCTCTGGTCCGCCGACTTCTTGCCCTTTTTGCCCTTTTTGGGCTTCGGCGTCTCATCTTCGTCCCTCGGAGCATTGGCAGGTTTGGCCGCTTTTTTCGGTGCGGAAGTATCCTGAACCAGCACGGCCTTTTTGCATTTCGGGCAGGTGATTTTCTTGCCGATCAGCTCGCGATTCCTGATGACGATGGTACCCTGGCACTCCGGACAGGTTTGCCGGATTTCCGATGCTGCCGACATGCATGTTCTCCCGCGACTGGGTTTCGCTTCCCGGCACGGCCGATTTCCTGGAGCCTACCATTTATCATAATCCGTTGTGGAGTAATATCAAAGAGCTTGTCCGCCGAGTCGCATGCGGTCTTGCCACCGCGAGCGGGTGCCCCCGAACGTATCGCACTCCACTTTGACCAGTTCCCGGTTTCCGCTGGCGAACACCCCGCTCATTTTCGATTCTAAAAAATCGAGGTGCCGGGATTTCATCAACCGGCTCCGTCTGGCCAATTTACACTTGTCGGTTCGCCTCTGGAAAGACGAAGTCGCGGGAACTATTGCGCAGACCGAGTACCGACGTAGGCCTGATGGGCGGCGGGGTTGGTGATCTGCGGTTGCGGCTGGCGACCGAGATAGCGATACTGTCGCGGCCTGGTAGGTCGGCCCAAAAGCGTCAGCTGCGCCAGTTTCTGCGCCACGCCCGCGGCCACATAGGGTCGGCGAATGTCAAACGGGTTTTCGCGCAGAAACGATTTCCATTCCCCCAAGGGCGCCTGCGCCTGAATGATACCCTTGACCATGCCTAGGTCGTTGAGCATACCCAGGTCGTGTGCCTGGCCGATGAAGATGGCGCCGGTGATGCGGTCGCCCGTCCAGAGCAATTTGCGATAGACCGGCTTGCTGGTGTTGCACAGGGTCATGGCTTCCGCCTGGGGATCATTCCAACGGCCAAAGCTGGCACATTGCAGACCGCAGACATCCAGAATGTTCATCAGCAGACTGCCGGGATAACGCACGGTCTGGCCGGCCATGTTGGCTCCGGCAACGCGGCCGTGATCCACAGCGGTCGGCTGAATCGCATGAATGGCCGGTGGGCCACCGAGCAAATTCGGCCCCTGGGCGACATCGCCGGCGGCGTAGATGGAAGTGAAATTGGTCTGCATACGCTCGTTGACCAGAACGCCCTGATCGAGAGCAATACCGCTGCCCCGCAGGAAATCCACGTTCGCACGGATGCCGGTCGCCAGAACGACCAGGTCGGCCTCTAGTGTCGTGCCATTAGCTAGCCGGAGTTGTTTGCGGGGCAAGCGCGAATCGTCGCGATGCTTGAGCGGCTCGATGGCCGTGACCGTAGTGCCCAGATGCACGCCAATGCCTTTCCCGCGCAGCCAGTTTTCGACCAATCGAGCACTGTCGCGGTCGAGCATACGTGGCAGCACCTGCGGTTCGCGCTCCACCACATGTAACGTCCAGCCCCGCTTGTACATGGCATTGAGCACGATAAAGCCGATAAACCCGGCACCGATCAGCACCGCCTGGGGATGATCGCGACCGGCCATCGTTTGCAGTGCGGCTTCGGTGTGCGCGAGCGTCCACAAGGGAACGACGCCGGGCAAGTCCGTTCCGGGAATCGGCGGAGTTACCGGCGAGGAACCGGTGGCAATCAACAGATTATCGAACGCCAGCGTTTCCCCGTTGTCCAGCGTAACCGTCCGCCCAGCCGCATCCACGCGATTGACTCGCCGGCCAAAACGCGTGTGCACCTTCAGCCGATCGAAGTAGGCGCCATCGCCAGTAAAGACCTGCTGATAGGGAATCTGGTCGGCTAGGTAATACGGCAGGACCATGCGTGAGTAAGCCGGTTCGTCACTGATCAGCACAATTTCCGACGCCCCGCCATCCAATTCGCGAATGGTCTCGATAGCGTTGATAGCAGCCGGCCCGGCTCCCACAATGACATGCCGCACCATCGCTCATTCTCCTGTTTCAAATGGGCTCCTGTTTCAAATGGGCATTGGCCTCATAGCAAGCGGGCTTCAAAGCAGTGAAAGTCCCGGAAGACGATCTCCTGGCAGTTACCAGTGCGGCAGACACAGATTTGTGCTTCGTTCGGGCTCGGGAAGGCCGTTTTTTCTTTGTCATAAGCCACGCTAAAATTTTGCAGTTCATCGTCGCCACACACGATCACGTCATAGCCCTGCTGTCGCCAGCTTATCGCACCTTGTTTGCCTAGGTCGCGACTGTCGAGAGGGCATCTTCAATAGACAGCGCCGTCAGACGGATCTGCCAGGAGCGGCGGGCGTAAGCCCGCCGTGGGTCTAGCTGGCGCTAAAGATTTGCGTGGCCATGCAATCGGCGTTTTCATGGTTTGTTGCGCGGGAAGGTTCCTCGGCACCTCCTGCTCCAGGCTTCGTCGTTCGGTCACAATCGTGCCGAGTGCAGCCGGTCTGTCCGCGCAAGCAGTAGTGGCGTCGGCAAGGCTCGCAGTTTCAGGTCGGGCGACGGAGGCGCTGGGTTCAGATACTCGTCAGACCCAGTTCGGCAAGTTTCTCCGGTCTTGGTACGCCGTGTTCATCCCAGCCACGCACGCGATAGTACACCGGCAGCATCTGGTCGAGATGGACGACGACACCTTTGGACGGCCCGCTTTGATGTGGCTGTTTGAGCAAGCGTTCGGGCAAGGTGTCGTCCTTGTCGCTGAAGCCGGCCCGCAAGTTCCACAAGCGTTCCAGGTTCCAGGTGCGTTCGCCGGCTTTCACGAAATCGTCGTAGGTGAAGGCAATGCCGGTGGCGGCAGCGACGCATTCGGCAATGTCGTGGAGCGGTGCACCGACAGCCGTGAACAGGCAGATGCCGCTGTTATCGTGAGCGGTAGTGCGATTCTGCTCCTCGGCGACCCATTCCGCTTTACCGATGGGGGTGTGCGGGTCTACGCCGGGTTGGCTTTCCAATCCCGGCGTCCAGGCACGTAGATGGCAGGCGCCGCGGTTGCAGGTAGCGTAAGCCACGCCCATTCCCTGAAAGCCTCGCGGGTCGTAGGCGGGAAACTCCTGCCCTTTGACGCCCATGAACACTTCCGGATGACCGAATTTCTCGCTCATGCGTTTGGCGCCCTCAGCGAGTTCATTTCCGAAACCCTCGCGGTAGGCGGTGGCTTCTACCATACGAATCAGCGCTTCCGCCGAACCAAAGCACAAAGGCATGCCCGTGAGGGCATCGTTCAATACGCCACGTTCGTACAGCTCCATAGCTGCGGCCAGCGTCGCTCCCATGGAAATCGGGTCCATGCCCAGGTCGTTGCACAACCAGTTAGCCTTGATCACCGCATCGAGGTCGCCGACGCCGGTATCCGCTCCCAGGGCCCAGGCCGCTTCGTATTCGGGACCCTCGCCCGCAATACGCCAGTTGCGCGGATGGGTATTGACCAGATATTTGTCGGCGGATTCGCCGGGCAAGCGTGTGACGCGACCGCAGGCGATGGTGCAAGCGAAGCAGGCTTTGTTGGCCACCATCCGCTTCTCTTTGATTGAGTTGCCGTTGAGGTTCTCGTAGTATTCGAACTGGCCTTGCTGGAAGTTGCGTGTGGGCAGACCACCGAACGCCTGGGTGAGATCGATAGTGGCGGCGGTGCCGAGTTCGGTCATGCTTTGCCGCGCCGGCGACTGGGCCAGGTGCTGACGGAATTTCCAGACAGCGCGCATAAAGCCGGCGGGGTCGGCCACACGCACACCGCGGGTGCCACGAATGGCGATGGCCTTCAGATTCTTCGATCCCATCACCGCCCCGACACCGGAGCGCCCTGCGGCTCGATGTTTGTCATTCATGATGCAGGCGAAACGCACCAGATTTTCTCCGGCCGGGCCGATGCACGCCACGCGCACCGTCGGCAGCGCAAGTTCTTCCCGGATGGTGTCCTCGGTTTCGGAAACCATCTTACCCCACAGATGCCGAGCGTCGCGAATCTCGATACGGTCATCGTCAATGAACAGATACACCGGCTGATCAGCTTTGCCCTCGATGAGCAGCAAATCGTACCCGGCAAAGCGGAGGGCCGGGCCCCAGTGTCCGCCAGAGTTGGAAGTCGTGATGGCGCCGGTGAGGTATCCCTTGGTCACCACCATATACCGCGCACCGCAAGGTGCTGGCGTACCGGTGAGAGGCCCGGTCGCGAAAATCAGTTTGTTCTGCGGACTGATGGGGTCGGTCTTCGGATCGAGTTCTTCCCATAAATAGCGGTCGGCAACACCACGCCCGCCGATGTATTGCCGCAGCCACGGTTCCGGGATTTCTTCCACCTGCCAGCGGCGGGTGCCCAGGTGGACGCGTAACAGTTTTCCTTGCCAGCCGTACATGACTTTTCCTCCGGCAATCAGAGCATAGCCCACAGCACGTTGAGCCGACGCTCGCCGCTCGAAGTTGGCTCAGTCTCCTCGTGTTTTGCTACGTAGGGTTTGCCGTGCTGGGTTTTGCCTCGTGCAGTGGGTAGCACTGGCGGTATCGGCCCTCTCCCATAGCCAGAGGGAACGAAAGCGGTTCAAGAGCTGGCGTGTTGCAAGATCGCTTCACGATGGCGGCGCGAGATGGATTCGGCCCAGGGGGCAAACCAGCTGCCGACGCCGTCGGTTTCCCGCCATTCGATGGCTTGCGTCGGACAGGCGACGGCACAAGCCGGCTGACCGCCGCACAGATTGCATTTCGCTGCCTTGCCCGATCCCGGCAAGGTGAACACCGTCCCGAATGGGCAGGCGATGCTGCACAGGTGGCAACCGACGCAGACCTCTTCCAGCACCACCTTCGCACCAGTTTGTTCGTCAATGGCGATGGCATTCACCGGACAGGCCGACATGCACCACGCTTCCTGGCACTGCACGCAAGTGTAAGGCGCGTAACTAGCCTCCTCGTCGAAAATATGCACGCGAATCATCGAATAGGCCGGGCTGAACATTCCCGTCTGCACAAACGAACAGGCCAGTTCGCATTGCATGCAACCGGTGCAGCGGTTGGGCACGATCTGCAGCGCTCGGGTCATCGCTTAGGCCTCCCTCTGGCTTGTGTCGCGATCATTGTAGCGATGGCGTCTGCGTTTTCGATGCCGAGATCCCCTGACTGCTGCCCCGCTTCAGCTGACGCCCATCTTGTTTTGCAAGGATGCCAGGCTCTCCACGAGAGCTTCGACCTGCTGTTCGGTGTGGCCAGCGGTCAGACTGATCCGCAAGCGGGATGTGCCTGGGGGAACGGAAGGGGGACGAATCGCCGGCACCAGAAAACCACGCTGCTGCAACGCCTGGGAAATGGCCACGGCCCGCTCCGGCTCGCCGATGACAATGGGCACGATCGGACTGCACAGTTCCGGGCCGTGCGGACACGTGCACTGGGCTAACAGTCCGCATTCGACAAGCCGACGCCGTAACCGCCAAGCCAGTTGTTGCACGTGCTGCCGGCGGTGCGGTTCCTTCTGGGCAATGCGCAAGGCCTGGCGTGCTGCCGCCGCGGCTGCAATGTTCAGGGCCGTCGAAAAGATGTAACTCCGTGCCCGATTGACCAGAAACCGGATCAACATTCGCTCGCCGCAAACAAATCCGCCCTGCGATCCCAGTGCCTTGCTCAGCGTGCCGATTTTCACCAGACCGGCAGCAGGCCAATGCTGCAGCGTCGCCACCAGTCCGCGTCCTTCTGGTCCCAACACTCCGGTAGCGTGGGCTTCGTCCACGATGAGCCCGACCTGGTAGCGGTCGGCTAACTCGACGAGTTCGGCCAGCGGGGCCAGGTCGCCATCCATACTGAACACGCTGTCCGTGGCAATCCACCGCCGACGCACTGACTTGCCGCAGCTCGAACAACCGCTGCCACCCGCATGTGCTTCTAAAAGCGACCGCAAATGTTCCAGGTCGGCATGGCGATAAACGTGCACAGCCGCTTTGGTCAGCCGGCAACCATCAATCAGGCTGGCATGATTGAGAGCGTCGCTGAAAATGACATCCTCAGGGCCGATCAGGGCCGTAATCACACCGAGATTCGCGGCAAATCCACTGGCAAAGACTAGGGCCGACTCGCTTTCCTGCCAGCGTGCCAGTTCGCGTTCCAGAGACCGTAGCGGCGCCGACCAACCCACGATCAGCGGCGAAGCACCGGCACCACACCCGTAACGCCGCACCGCATTTACCGCCGACCGAATCACTCGCGGATCAGCGGCCAGGTTGAGATAATCGTTCGAGGCAAAGTTGATCAACTCCCGCTGACCGATTCGTACCAACGGTCCCTGAGCGCTGAGCAACGAGCGCCGGCGTCGGTACAACCCGGCTCGTCGCAGTTCCCGCAACTGCTCCACGAACCACTGGAAATTCCCCATCCCCACCTTACTGCGTTACTGGCGCTAGTCAGCCCGGCACATAGATCGCTGCCACCAATGCCGCTGCCACTTTAGTCGCCCAGCGCAATCCAGCCCTTGTTGACCAGGATAATCACCGTGGTGGCAACCAGAACAATGAGCAAAACCAGAGCAATGAGGTTACGGGCCCAGTTCGGCACCAGGGGGCTAGGTTTCCTGGGCCTTTTCGCTCTACCCGAGCGGGCGACTGGTTCTTCCGGGCGGTCGGCAGTAAGCGTACGCACCGCAGTGTCGCGGACGATCAGCCGCGCAGTAACTGTGAAGGTCGAATTGCATTTGACGCAGCGAACACGCTTCCCCTCAATCTCCGGGTTGGAGCTTTGTAATTTGGCCTCGCAATGCGGACATAAGAAAGTCGTGGGCATGGTGCACCTCCCAATCCAGTTTGCCGGGAGCGGCGGGCCTAGGCCCGCGGAAATGCGACTTCAAGTGACCAGTTGCAAAGTTAGTCGGCCCTTGTGATTCGTTTCCGCAACCTCGAAGGAAAAGTTCATGGGGCGTGAAGGGTCGGCATCGCCCACACGATCCGCGTGCCACTCCAGTTCCAGATCACGGATCATCTGCAAATCTACCTCATGCGGTCGACCATAGGTCGCCAGGTAATTGCCGATGATAGCACTGGTGGCCCCGGCGTAGAAAATCCAGCTTTGCAGGTCGCGGAGATTCTTTTCCCGTCCGCCACCGATTTTGATGTCCGGATGCGGTAACGCCAGACGCACGGCGGCGATGATCTTGAGGATTTCCAGCGGCTTGAGCGGTTCCATGTGCTCCAGGGGCGTGCCGGGAATGGGATAGAGGAAATTCAGCGGCACCACCTGCGGATTGATCTTGCGCAACGACAGCACGATACTGACGCGGTCCTCGATGCTTTCGCCCATGCCGAAGATGCAACCGCAGCACAATTCCAGACCTTCTTCCCGGGCGATCTGCAAAGTGCGAATGCGATCCTCCCAGGTATGGGTGGTAACGATGTGGGGGTAAAATTCGCGCGAGGTTTCGATATTGTGGTTGATACGCCGGATACCGAGAGCCTTGAGTTCCTGGGCCTGTTCCCGCGTCAACTCGCCCAGGGTTGCACAATGGCAGATGCCGTCCACTTCCTTGATGGCCTTGATGGCGGCGACTACTTGCGGCCAATCGTGTTTGGTTGGCCCTCGGCCGGAATTCACCAGTCCGAAAGCACTCGCCCCGTTTTTCTTGGCATCGAGACAGGCCTTTTTCACGGTTTCGGCATCCATCATGGGATGTGGCGTGATCCCCGTGTTCCAGTGGATACTCTGGGCGCAGAACTTGCAATCCTCGCTGCATTTGCCGAACTTGCTGGGGATGATGCTGCAGAAAGTGACGCGGTTGCCGTGAAAATGCACGCGCACCTTATGAGCGGCGTAGAGGAGATCGTAAATGGCTTCGCCTTCGACGCGGAAGAGCTGGTCCAGTTCGTCGGCGGTGACTTCACCGCCCTGGATCACCCGCCGCGCCAGACCGAGAAAGTCAAGCTCGTTCATGTCCTTTCCCTCGAACCTTCATCGCCGAGCTGCAAGGAGATTGGCGCAGTTCCAGGCCCGATAAGAGCTGCGGTGAGCCTAGGGGACAGAGGTACCGTTGCGCTGGCTTCGTGGTGGCCAGAACACCACAGCAATAATTGCCGCTGCCAGCAACAGTCCTACCGCCCAGCCCAGCCAGACCACGTTGGCCTCTCCCTGCCCCTCTCAGCCGGAGGGGGTTAATTCTCCCTTGCCCGGCGACAGTTGCCCTTGGATTGGCGTTCGTGCCAGAATAGATTGTAGAACAGAAGAGGTAAGCACCAAGAGGCGGTGTCCAACCAGAATTGCCGTAGATGCAGGGCGGCAATATGGTCATCGCCTCCTGGCGGGTGTGTCGCCAAGCAGAAAATCAAGCCGGGAAGCCCCGGGCTGACCGGAACGTGGAACCACCGACCGTGCACGAAAACAATTTTACCGTCCGCGTCGGAGTGGCGGCGCTGGCACTGTTGGGGATTGTGGCTGCACTCTACTTCGGGCGTGCGCTTTTTCTGCCGCTGGTGATCGCGCTGATGCTGGCCACCGTTTTCTGGCCGATTGTGCAGCATCTGCATCAGCGCTGGAAGCTGCCGCGTGTCCTGGCCGGAGCCTTAGTGCTCACTGCGTTTGTCGCCCTGGTAATCAGTTTCGCTTTGTGGGCCTTAACCGCCATCCAGCAACTCGTCCAGCAGTTGCCGCAAACCTACGAGCAGCAGGTGCGCGTCTATCAGGTTCTGCGTAAGAACCTCCAGGCGATCAGCCCAGAATTCGCCGAACACATCCTGCCGCCTAACGTCGAGGATTCCGTCTTCTTCAAGCATTTCGACCAGTTCGTCAAAACGCAAATTGACAACCTGCCGGTTTACCTGCGGACGACGGTCGAGAACGTGGTGGTGGTACTGTTTCTGGTGTTGTTTCTGTCGGTGGAAGGGGACATGCTGATCCGGCGTTTCGGAGAAATCTTCGGGCCACTAACCGGGCCGAACGCCCGTGCGGCTATCGAAGCGCTGGAGGAAATGGCCTTCTCGGTGCGGTCTTACATCGTGTGGCGAACGCTGATCAACGTGGGGATGGCGATTTTCCTGGGGCTGTTTTTCACGCAACTGGGACTGCAGCAGGGCTGGACCTGGTCGGTGCTGGCCGGGATTTTGACCTTTATTCCCTATCTCGGACCTATCCTCGCCGGGATTCCGCCCATTGTCGAAGCCTTCATTGCTCAGGGGTTCGGCTCGGCAGCGGTGGTGGTTGTGGTCTATCTGCTGGTGCTGGTCGTGGAAGGGTATGTCGTGTTTCCTTTGGTCATTGGTCGGAATGTTCGACTCAATGCCACCACTGTGCTGCTGGCTTGCATGTTCTGGTGGGTGGTCTGGGGCGAAGTCGGTTTGTTCTTGGCCGTGCCCTTGATGGCAGGATTGCGGGCCATCTGTCTCCACGTGCCCGGTTGGCAAGCCTGGGGCAACCTCATGGGCATGGAACCGCGAACTCCCGGCTGGGTGCGGCGACTGGCGGCGCGGCTGTTTCCGTCGTGGCAAGCTTTGCATGGTCTGTCTCAGCCGGATCGCTCCATCCACGGCGAGTTTACCCCTGCCGCTGCTGTCCAAACCGTGGAAACTTTCTTCAGCGAAGAAATATCCGCCGCCGGGCCACCACGGCCGGAACACAGTGATGTCGAAAAGTCGGCGACTTCCCTCGGTCAACCGCCTAAGCTCGTGGATACCGCATAGGTAGCGTGCCAGCGTGGCGAATGGCCAATAGCGCATGGCGAATCGCGTGGCCCTCTTCCAATGAGATAGGGAACAAAAGGGCCAGCAACATGGCTCGTAAAAAAACCAGGCCGCTCTCCTCGGTTCTCCCCAGACCCAATCCTGGTGGCTTTTTGCCTGCCATGGTCAAACCGTTGCGGCAATGGAGCCGTTTCTGGTGGCTGGCCATCGCTCTGGTTCTGGCGCCGGGGTTAGTGCTGCTGGCACTGTCGCTGTATTCGACGCAGTATTTCGATGAACCTTCTGGCCAGCGAATCAATAAGGCGTCGCCGCCCGGCCCGGCTCCCGAAGGCATGGTGTGGATTCCCGGTGGCTGGTTCTGGATGGGGACCGACCGCGAAGACCTTTTCCCCGACGCTTATCCACCCAAGCTGGTCTACGTGGATGGCTTCTGGATGGATAAGACCGAGGTCACCAACGCTCAGTTCGCGAAATTCGTGGAAGAGACCGGTTACGTAACCACCGCCGAACGCACGCCCAGCCGTGAGGAGTTCCCCGACGCTCCAGCGGAGAAACTGGTGCCTGGCTCGATCTGTTTTCGGCCACCAAAACAGGTGCGGGGTCTGGACGATGTTCGCCAATGGTGGGCATACGTTCCCGGCGCCAACTGGCGGCATCCGGAAGGGCCGGGCAGCAGCATCCTGGGCAAGGAAAATCATCCGGTGGTGCATGTCTCCTGGGAGGACGCCGTCGCTTACGCCCGATGGGCGGGGAAACGATTGCCCACGGAAGCGGAATGGGAATTTGCCGCTCGCGGTGGGCTCGACCGCCAACCTTATGTTTGGGGCAACGAACTGAAACCAGGCGGGCGCTGGCTGGCCAACGTTTGGCAAGGCGAATTCCCCATCCACAATACCGCCGAGGACGGTTACGTTACTACTGCTCCTGTGGGCTCCTATCCGCCCAACGGCTACGGCTTATACGACATGGCCGGCAACGTCTGGGAATGGTGCCAGGACTGGTATCGCCCGGACGCTTACCGTATCTGTCCGCGCCGCAACCCGCAAGGCCCGGAGGACAGCTTCGACCCACGCGAACCTGGCATCCCCAAACGCGTACAGCGGGGTGGCTCGTTCATGTGCAGCGACCAGTATTGTATTCGTTACATGCCCGCAGGTCGCGGCAAAGGCGACCCACGCAGCAGCTATCAGCACGTCGGCTTCCGTTGCGTTCGCTCACCGTGAACTTCGTTGCTGTTGTCCAGAAAAGCGATGGCCAGCGGTTGCACCACCGTGTCGCGTAGCCAGGAGCGGCTGGCGTAAGTTAGCCGTGCGAATGACCGTATGCCTGTCAGCGCGCTTCCCCTATCCGGCGCGCGGTAACCGTTTCGTGAAAACCCACGGCAGGCCAACGCCAGCCGGTCTTGTTAGTCCGCGCGGTAGTCGCCGAACAATGCTTGATTTTTGCGGTACCACGTTCATATCACACGCCACGGCGGGCTTACGCCCGCCGCTCTTGTTCTCGCGCTGATGCCCGCCGTTCCTGTTGTCGCTTTGGCTGATGGCTGATCACAGTATCGCCAGAGCCAGGAAATGCGGTTGGGCTCCATGCTGCATCCAATAACTCGACAAGTGCACGCAGGTCAGGCTAAGTGATGCGACAGGCTTCCGGATCGCATCGCGAATAGTGCTCGCGTTCGTGCGGTTGCTCCGACGTTCCCAAAACTAATACCTGTTCGCCTTTGCTGCCGTAGCGGAAGACGGTAATGCCTTTCAGTCCGGCGGCGTAAGCCTGGCGATAAATCCGCGCGACATCTTCCGGCGTAGCCGACTCCGGCAGATTGATAGTTTTGGAGACGGCGTTATCCACGTGCTTTTGAAACGCGATCTGAATGCGGAGATGCTCTTCCGGCGTCAGTTCCAGGGCAGTGCGGAACAGCTGGCAAACGGATTCGGGCAGGGGCATGACTGGAGCGGCGGGGGTTAGCTCGCCTTGACCAGATGCTGGGCTCCCTGCCGGCGTCCCTTGCGACGCTGCACAGGGAAAGCCTCGCAGCGAGCCATAGCGAAGCAGATGCTCTTCCAGTTGCGGCGAATAAAGCCCTTTCTGCTTTACGTAGCGGAGGAAAAGCGGATTGAGTTCGACCAGGGTTTTGCCGCCGAGGACACCCTGCCGGCGATACGCCAGGGCGAAGAGAGGTTCGATGCTGGCGGAAGTACCGGCAATGATGCTGAGCGTACCGGTCGGGGCGATGGAAGTGCGGGTGGCATTGCGAACCCGGCAACCATGTTCGGCATGTCGGCTGCGTGGCCAATTGGGAAAGACGCCGCGTTCCTGAGCCAGCTGCTGCGACGCCCGCAGTGATTCTTCGTCGAGGCAAGCGGCAATTTCTTCAGCCAGTCGCGCCGCCTGTTCGGAACCGTAGGGAATTTCCAGGAGGATAAGAAGTTCGGCAAAACCCATGACCCCCAGGCCGATCTTGCGGTTGCCACGTACCATTGCCCCAATGCGTGGGTCGGGCCAGCAGCTTACGTCAATGACGTCGTCGAGGAAACGCGTGACCAGCCGTGCCAACTCGCCAAGCCTGTTCCAGTCGAGACTGTACCGCCCGTCGGCCGACTGGCGCACCGTGTGGCTGAGATTGATGCTGGCCAGATTGCAGGCTTCGTAAGGCAACAAGGGCACCTCGCCGCAGGGATTAGTCGCTTCGATCTGGCCGAGGGCTGGCGTCGGCTGGGTGCGGTTGATCGTGTCTAGGAAGACCAGGCCAGGATCGCCAGTCTGCCAGGCCGACTCGCAAATCCTCTGGAACAGTGCCTCTGCCGAAACCCGTCGCACTTCGCTGCCGTTTCGCGGATGAACTAACGCGAACTTCGCCCCATGCTCCAGCGCCTGCATGAAGGCATCGGTCACTCCGACGGAGAGGTTAAAGTTGCGGAAACTGACACCGTCGCGTTTGGCGTCAATGAATTTTTCGATGTCGGGATGGTCCACGCGGAGGATTCCCATGTTGGCGCCGCGACGTTTGCCGCCCTGGCGGATGTTTTCGGTAGCGGCATCGAAGATGCGCATGAACGACACCGGCCCCGACGCCGAGCCCCCCGTGGAAGCCACGCGGTCTCCCTCCGGCCGCAACCGGGAGAACGAAAATCCTGTCCCGCCTCCCGATTGCTGGATTAGCGCCATCAACTTCAAGGAATCGAAAATCGCCTCCATGCTGTCTTCCACCGGGAGCACAAAGCAGGCACTGAGTTGGCCCAATGGGGTACCGGCATTCATCAGCGTCGGCGAATTAGGGAGAAAATCCAACCGCAACATCGCTTCCAGAAATGCCTCCTCATATTGCCGCGCCTGCTGCGCTGAGCCGTAATACAACTCCGCCTGGGCCACGGCTCGCGCCACCCGGGCAAATAATTCCTCTGGCGATTCGATAAGCCGGCCGCCCGCATCGCGGCGAAGGTAACGCGCCTCGAGTACCTGGAGGGCGTTGGTCGTTAGTTCCATAGCTTCGCCTCCTCTATACACCAGTCTATGCAGAACGGCCCGGCCTGCAGCTGAACTCTAGCCGCTCCGTCGCCCTTGCGATCGGGGCGAGCGTCCGAGCATGTCCGGGCCGCCAGGAGCGTGCCATGCCAACGGGGTCGCTGATTCTGGAAATTGTGCTGGCAGTGGCGGTGGGAAGTCTGGTCGGTTGGCTGGTGGCTTCCTGGCGTAGCCGACCGCAACTGCCGGCCTCTTCTGCCTACGCTGACTCTGACCGGCTCCAGTCCCCGGAAGCGCTGTCCCTATCGGCACACCTGTCAACCTCCTCCCAGGCTCCATCGTTCCACTGGTACCATCTGGGAGCAGAGATCGTGTCCAGCATCCTCGACGTGGTTAGCGAAGGGGTGCTGGTGCTGGACGCCCAGCGTGCGGTGATAGCGGCGAACGCGAGTGCCACGAAGTTGCTGGGTTTTTCTGAAAGGGACTTGCTGGGCCGCAAATTCTGGGAACTGGTACCGTATCGCCCTTTGCTGGATGCGTTGGAACATGTCGCTCTGGGTGCTACGGTTACTGCCGAAGTTCCCCTGCGTCATCCGCGCGACCGCTTACTGCGTTTCCACGTGCGGTCAGTACCGGCTCTCCTGGCCAGGACAAGCGAAGCGGAGCCGGTGCCTTTGCAATCGCCGCCGAGCACAGCGCGATCCGCCCTAATGTCCCAACTCCTGATTGTCATCCTGCAGGAGATCACCGAGCTGCGCCGGTTGGAACAATACCGGCGGGAGTTTCTGGCCAACGTCTCCCATGAGTTGAAAACGCCGCTGGCCGCCATCCAGGCTGCCGCGGAGACTTTGCAATCCGGGGCTGTCCATGATCCGCCTGCAGCGCTTCGTTTTTTACAGCACATCCTCGACAACGCGGAAAGGCTGCATCGGCTGATTCAGGACATGCTGCAACTGGCACGCATCGAAGCCGGACAGCAACGCTGGCATCGCGAATCGGTGCCAGTCGCCGATGTGGTTCGCAATGTCCTGCAGCGTCACCAGGCCCGTGCCGAACAAAAGGGCTTATTGCTCCACATCGAACCGCCGCACGAACCGATTGCCGCCTGGGTAGATGCCGAGGCGTTGACTCGCATCCTAGAGAATCTCCTCGATAACGCCATCAAATACACCCACCACGGAGGCATAACCGTGCGCTGGCGGCGGGAAAACCACGAGGTCGTTCTCGAAATTCAAGACAGCGGCGAAGGCATCCCTCCCGAACATTTGCCGCGCGTCTTTGAGCGCTTTTACCGCGTGGACAAGTCGCGACAACCAGGTGGCAGCGGACTGGGACTGGCCATCGTCAAGCATCTGGTACAGGCGATGGATGGCAGCATCAGCGTCTGCAGCCAACCGGGCAGCGGCAGCCTATTCACCGTCCGCCTGCCCTCCACTCAGCTCACCAACTGACCCTATCGTCACTGTGCTGTTCCTACCTGTAAGGCAGAAGATGGAAGCCTGATCGTTTCGGAGCAAAGCAAGGCATTGGCTGACTGCGCTCAGGCGTGGCTGAAGCGATCCGACTCCTGCTCGCCGACCCTCCGAGCGATGATCCTCGTGAAATGAAGGAGCGGGAAGCGTCAGCCACCGAGAGGGCGTGTTCCTGGCCGATCGCCCGGCATGTGCTATGATGATTGTTCCGGATAATAAGACGGGCGGTGGGCAGTGCCTTGCTGCCGGCATGGCTGGACGGTTGTTCCACTGCGGGCACATTCTCGTCCTGGCCAGCAGTGCGAACGGATCGCTCTAGGCTGCGACAGCTATCGGTGGCTCATGAGCGTTGGGCGTTAGTCCCGCCTTGCTGCCGGCGATATTTATTCCTGCGCCTGAGCGACCGCGACTGGCTTTGTGCCGATATGCCAGCCAACGCGAATCACTTCGATCGGCGGCTGACCGCCCTGACGATTCACTATCCAGGAGAGCTTGACCCATGAGTACGAATGCCAACGCCGCCGCGGTGGTCAAATGGCTGAGCCTGGGTCTGACACCGGGCAAACTCCGCGGCCTGCAACGCATCAGTAATGCCAACGGCACCCTGACCATGGTCGCTACCGACCAGAACAACTCCATGATCAACATGTTCAAGGAGTTGTTCAAAAAGCAAGGCCAGGAGCGCGAGCCGACCTACCAGGAAATGGTCGAGAGCAAGATTGACCTGGCACGGACACTGGGGCCGGTGTGTAGCGGCTTGCTGATCGACGCCTATTACGGCGTGTGGAATACCCTGGCCAGTCTCAGCCTGCCACGCAATACTGGCCTGTTGGTGCGGTTGGAGAAAAGCGGCGGAACGAAGACCCCCTCCGGTGCCACACTCACCGAAATCGAACCCGGCTGGAGCGTCGCCAAGATCAAACGTCTTGGTGCCGATGCCGTCAAGCTCCTCGCTTACTTCGAGCCCGACGAGCCGGAAAGTGCCGAAAAACAATTCCTGACCATCGAACGCGTTTATCACGAATGCCGCCGCCATGACATCCTGCTGGTGCTGGAGACGGTGAGTTTTCCGTACCGGCAGAACGGCCAGATGGAAGACAAGAAAAGTGCCAGTTACCTCAACCGCAAGCCCCGGACGGTCATCGAAACGGCGCGGCTGGTGAGCCACCTGTGCGATGTGTACAAGGCGGAATTCCCCGGCACGCTCGGCCGCGAGTCCGACAGCGAATTGATGGAGAACCTGCATCGGCTCAACGAGGCGTGCAAACGCCCCTGGGTCTTGCTCAGTGCCGGCGTGGATTATCCCGATTTCAAGCGGCAGATGGAGATGGCCGTTCGCGCCGGTGCCAGCGGCTGCCTTGGCGGTCGCGCTTTCTGGAAGGAATATTTCAGCTTCGCCCGTCTGGAAGAACGGCAAGCCTGGTTGCGCAGTGAAGCGGTCAAACGCGTCCGAGAAATCAACGAATTAGTGCAGAGTGAAGCCACGCCCTGGTTTCGCCGTTATGGCCTGACGCTGGAAGAGATCGCCTCTTTCCGATGTCTGGAGGGCTGGCATTTGCGCTATGGCGATGCGGTCAGCCACGTCGGTCCCGCACGCGACGCTGTCTCGCCCGAAGATGTCTATTAGCGCTGCGGCTACCCCAGCGCGCTGACCATTACTGAGGAGAGCGATGGCCACGACTGCAACCACTCCCAGCGTAGCTTTGCCCCGGCGATTCGGCCAGACCATGCGCCGCGATGCCTGGTGGCTGGGGCCGCTTGTAACGGTGCTCGGTCTGACCGCTTTCGTCGTCTATGCGACGGTCATCGTGTTTGCGGTGCCCGGCTATTTCGAAATTCGGAAAAATCCGCAGGACTTTTTCGCTCGCGACAATCCGGCAGTCGCACCATATCTGGCACCATTCCATTCGCCGTTATTGTTCGATGAGCAAAGCTCGCACGCCTGGTTCCGCCAGCCGCGACCGGACTGGTGGCCGGCGTGGCTACCCTTCAACGCCGCTCTGCTGATCCTCATATTCCCCGCCGGTTTCCGCTTCACCTGTTACTACTATCGCAAGGCCTACTACCGGTCGTTCTGGCTCGACCCACCGGCCTGTGCCGTTGGCGAACCCCGCAGCAGTTACTGGGGCGAAAATCACTGGCCGCTGCTTATTCAGAATGTGCACCGCTACTTCATGTATTTTGCCGTGCTGTTTCTGGTATTTCTGTGGCACGACGCCATACTGGCCTTCTGGTGGCCAGTGCTCGACGCCACCGGGACTCCAACAGGCCAGCACAGCTTCGGCATCGGTCTGGGTTCGCTGATTATGCTGGCCAACGTCTACCTGCTCACTGGCTACACGCTGGGTTGCCACTCGTGCCGGCACCTGATCGGCGGCCGGAAAAATTGCTTCTCCTGTCCCGCGAATGGGCAACTGCAACCGACGGCCAGCTACCGGCTGTGGCGGTTCAGCACGCGGCTGAACGAACGGCACCAACTCTGGGCGTGGCTATCACTATTCAGCGTCGGGTTCACCGACCTGTACATTCGCCTGTGTGCTGCCGGCATCTGGCAGGACTTCCGCATTCTCTAAAGGCTGAAATTCATCGGATTGAGGCAGGCAATGGATTACCCGATTTACGAACATGACGTGCTGGTCATCGGCGCTGGAGGCGCAGGACTACGAGCGGCCATTGAAGCATCGGCAGCCGGATGCCGTGTCGGTTTGGTCTGCAAATCGCTCTTGGGCAAAGCGCACACGGTCATGGCCGAAGGAGGCATCGCCGCCGCCCTGGCAAACGTAGATAGCCGCGACAACTGGGAGGCTCATTTCGCCGACACCATGCGTGGCGGCCAGTACATCAATAACTGGCGGATGGCCGAACTCCACGCCAAGGAGGCTCCCGATCGGGTCCGCGAACTGGAAGCCTGGGGCGCCGTCTTCGATCGCACGCGCGATGGCCGTATCCTCCAGCGTCATTTCGGCGGACACAAATATCCCCGCCTAGCTCACGTCGGCGACCGCACCGGCCTGGAAATGATCCGTACCCTTCAGGATCACGGCATCCATCAGGGCATTGATGTCCACATGGAATGCACGATCATCCGCCTGCTCAAGGATGGCGAGCGGGTGGTTGGGGCGTTTGGCTATTACCGCGAGCGAGGCCAGTTTGTTGTTTTTCACGCCAAAGCGGTGGTGCTGGCCACCGGTGGTATCGGCAAGGCGTACAAAATCACCAGCAACAGCTGGGAGTACACGGGCGATGGACATGCCCTCGCCTACGACGCTGGCGCCGAACTGGTGGACATGGAGTTTGTTCAGTTTCACCCCACGGGCATGGTTTGGCCACCCAGCGTTCGAGGTATTCTGGTGACCGAAGGAGTGCGCGGCGAAGGAGGAGTGTTACGCAACGCCCTCGGCAAACGTTTCCTCTTTGAGGACATCCCCGAAGCTTACCGCAACCAGACCGCCGACAACGAGGAAGAAGGTTTCCTGTACGTAATTGGCGAGAAATACCAGGGGCGCGATGCTCGCCGTCCGCCCGAATTGCTTACCCGCGATCACGTCGCCCGCTGCATTGTGCGGGAAATCCGCGAAGATCGCGGCAGTCCTCACGGCGGTGTCTATCTGGAATTACAGACGTTCTGCGACTGGTTAGCCAAGCGCCGCCCCGGTCTCAATAAGGCCGAATACATCAAAAAGAAACTCCCCAGCATGTATCACCAGTTCAAACAGCTCGGCGGGATTGACATTACCGAGCAGCCCATGGAGGTGGGGCCGACCGTTCATTACATCATGGGGGGCGTACGCGTGGATGGCGATACGCAGATGTCCACCGTGCCGGGATTGTTCGCTGCCGGAGAAGTGGCGGGCGGCATGCACGGCGCCAATCGGCTGGGCGGTAATTCGCTCTCCGATCTGCTGGTTTTCGGCAAACGCGCTGGCGAATACGCGGCCCATTTCGCCCGGGAACATCCGGCCGGTCAACTCCCCCGCGACCAGATCGAAGCTGCCGCTCGCTGGGCGCTCAGTTTCATAGACGAACCTCAGGGCGAGGAAAATCCGTTCCAGGTGCAGCACGATCTCCAGGAGACCATGCAGAACCTCGTGGGCATCGTACGCCGCGAAGAGGAAATGCTCCGGGCCCTGGATGAAATTGCCCGGCTGCGAGAACGCCATCGCCGCATCCGCGTCGTCGGTAACCGCGAGTACAATCCCGGCTGGCACACCGCCATGGATCTACATAACCTCCTCATCGTCGCCGAAGCTATCACCCGCTCGGCCATCGAACGCAAGGAAAGTCGCGGGGCACAATTCCGCGAAGATTATCCGAGCAAACGCGAGGAATTCGGCAAGGTCAATATCGTCGTCCGCAAAGGGCCGGACGGTACCATGCAGGTTCGCCGCGAACCGATCCCGGAGATGCCCGATTACCTCAAACGCATCATTGAAGCCAACCGCTGAGCCTATTCGGGCAGCCCACCGGAGCGCTGCCCAGAAGAACGTGTATGCATCGACTCGCCACGGCCGACCTTGCGGATGCTGGTGCTTTGGCGCAATGGGCAAATTGCACAGGGATTACCGACATGGGAACGACTATCTTTCGCATCTGGCGCGGTGACAAAAGCGGTGGCCAATTCCGCGAATACCAGGCCGAGGTCAGCGAAGGCATGGTTGTGCTGGACGTGGTACACCAGATTCAAGCCACCCAGGCTCCCGATCTTGCTTGCCGCTGGAATTGCAAGGCCGGTAAATGCGGTTCCTGTTCTGCGGAAATCAATGGCAAACCGCGGCTGATGTGTATGACCCGTATGGACACGTTACCACCAGGCCCGGTTACCCTGGAACCGATGCGGGCCTTCCCGATTATCAAAGACCTGGTTACCGATGTCTCCTGGAATTACCGCATCAACAAGTTGATTCCGCCGTTTCGACCACGACCTCCTGACTTTCCCGATGGCACCTGGCGCATGGCTCAGGAGGAAGTGGACCGCGTGCAGGAGTTCCGCAAATGCATTGAATGTTTCCTGTGCCAGAATGTTTGCCACGTGCTTCGCGATCACCAGATGAAAGAGCCCCCAGAGATTTTCGGTGGCCCACGCTTTATGATCCGCGTAGCCAGCCTGGAGATGCATCCGCTCGACACCGTGGATCGTCTGCCCCTGCTCAAAGACGTGCTCAATATAGGCCTATGCAACATTACTAAGTGCTGCACCGAAGTGTGTCCGGAGGAGATTCATATCACCGACAACGGCATTATTCCACTGAAAGAACGGGTGGTGGATGCGTATTACGACCCCTTGATGTGGCTAGGGCGCAAGCTGGGCGATCTGCTCGGCCTGCGCAAAAATAAAAAAATCGCCCTGCCCACACTTAGTCCCTCGGGGCCAGCCAGTCAGACTTAGTGCCGATAATTCAGTCGCGGCAAAGAAATCTGCGGCTATCAAGGACACCTAGAAACCGCCGGACGTTGGCGCACTTTAGGCATCTGTCGGAACTGGAGCTTCGAGCATGTCGTCGCAACGAGCCTTACACACTCTCCTGGACACGAAGATCATCGCCATTGTCCGCTCGCCGAGCAGTACGGAACTGGTTCAGGTCGCCCGAGCTCTATTAGACGGTGGAATCCGCGCCATCGAGGTCACCCTCACCGTTCCCAGGGCCGCTAAAGTATTAGAGCAAATCGCCGAAGAACTGGGACAGGAGATTGTTCTGGGAGCGGGAACCGTATTAGATGCAGAAACGGCACGATTGGCAATCCTGGCTGGGGCAGAGTTTATCGTCGCGCCGAACACCAACGCGGCGGTGATTCGTGTGTGCCGACGCTATTCCAGGCTGGCCATTCCCGGAGCGTTCACCCCGACGGAAGTAGTTCGCGCCTGGGAGTTAGGGGCGGATATAGTAAAGGTCTTTCCCGCGGAGATAGGAGGCCCGGCTTATATTCGCGCCTTGAAAGCGCCCTTGCCACAAGTCCGTTTGATGCCGACAGGCGGCGTGAATCTGCAGACCGCGGCGGATTTCCTCAAAGCCGGGGCATGCTGTCTAGGCATCGGTGCCCAGTTAGTTGAACCACGTGCCATCGCCGAACGCAATTTCTCGCGAATTACTGAACTGGCTCAGCAATACGTCGCCCTGGTTCGCCAGCACTCCGCCACCGCCTCCGGATCATGACAGCGAAGGCAGCACGGGCGTCGGAATGCCTGCAGCCGCAGTAGCCCACGATCTATATTCAACGTCCTGGCTGATTGCGCCTGACCGCGCGCAGGATCGGCATACAGGAGCCTGCTTATGGCGAAAGCAGTGATCACTTTTGGCGAAGCGATGTTGCGACTGAGTCCACCGGCTTTCCATCGTCTGGAACAAGCGCATAGTTTTGAGGTCAAGGTGGGCGGAGCCGAACTGAATACCGCCGTCGCTCTGGTACGCCTGGGCCGATCCGCCTGCTGGGTCTCCCGTCTGACTAACAATCCCTTGGGACGCTTATTAGAGCATCAGGTACGCCAGGCCGGGGTCGGAACCGACTATATTCTGTGGACACAGGAAGACCGTATAGGTCTATATTTTGTCGAGTTCGGGGCAGCGCCGCGAGCGTCCAGCGTAGTTTATGATCGGAAAGGTTCGGCTATCGCTAACATTCGTCCGGGCATGGTGCCTTGGGAAAAAATCTTTCGTGAGGCCAGCTGGTTCCATGTAACCGGGATCACCCCGGCACTAAGCCTCTCCGCTGCTGAGACCACTCACGAAGCTATCACTGCTGCCCGCCAGGCCAATGTCCCTGTGAGCATAGACCTGAACTATCGCGCTAAACTATGGAGTGCGGAGGAAGCCTATCGCTGGATGCATGGCTTTGTGCAGCAGGCACAGGTGCTAATCACTACGGAAGAGGATGCGAATAAAGTGCTGCGGATCGAGGGCACTGATTACGCTACAGTAGCTCGACGCATTGCCGAGACGTACCCCAATTTGCAGGTGGTAGCGATCACCTTGCGCGAAAATCCCCTGGTGTGGCGTAATAGCTGGACGGCCATTGCTTATGCCGGTGGTAAGCTTTATCAAACTCGCACTTACGAGGTCGAGATTGTAGATCGTTTAGGAGCAGGGGATGCTTTTGCGGCGGGCTTGATTCATGGATTATTAGACGGCAATGTACAGAAGGGGCTGGATTGGGGAGTAGCGATCAGTGCTTTGAAGCACAGCATTCCGGGCGATTTTGCCTGGGTAACACCAACGGAGGTTGAAAACTTAGTGCGCTCGCCGCAATTGCGTATCAGCCGGTAAGTATCTAAACATCCGGCAGGTTTCGCATCGGCGGGGAACTTAGCTACCACCGCGATGCCATCCCGTAGGAGTGGCGGCAGGCCCACGCGCCAGGTCGATTTCCTGTACTCCGGGTTTGGGCGGGCGAACAAACATGTCCCCAGTATTTCCCGGTGGCAACACGTTGACCTGGACGCGATCCAGTTTCAAAGCGACCTCGAGCTTTTCTGAGGGACAACGCAACTGAATCTTGCGTGGCACGACGTAGCCGTTGAGCTGGTGGTGATACTCGTTGATGTCGGCAGACCAGACTTCGGCGCCGGCTAAAGTGCGCAAGCTCATGCTGACAATGCGACCGGTCTGTGCACCGCGAATGGCGATTTTCAAGGTCTTGACCAGGGGCTGGCCCTGGGGCGAAGTAATCTGACCGGTCAGGTACACGAAGTCGCCACTTTCCTGGACGCGGTACTGATTGGCCGGGCCGATTTCCTGCACGCACAGCGCTTGCGCTAGCCAATCGGGATGCACCGGAATCCGCAGACTCCGCACCTGGGGCAGGTCTTCGTAACTGCAACGATACAGAGCGTTGTTCTTATCCTGGCGAAACCAGAACCAGAATTCACGGTCATTGGAGCCGATATCGGCCTGGTCCTGCAATCCGGCATAAGCGATCAGGCGGAAATTACGAGGTTTCTGATACGCGAGCATGCCGCTGGCACCAAAACGCTGGTTGCCGGACTGCACCGTGATGTCCAGGTCTTCCACGCGCAAGGACTGAATGCGGCGGGCATTGCCGTCAAGGTAAGCGACGATCTGTTCGGCACCGGGGCGGAGATTGCCCCAGGGGGGCGATGGCTCGCGGTGTCCATTCCAGGAACTGCAACCGCTTAAGCCGACCAGACCCAGCAGCAGACCGACAAGAATCCCCGTGGCCCCAGGCAGAAACCGCCGGCGCGTCGAGATGGAGCAGCAATATCCGGTCATGGCGAGCATAGCGTGGTCAAGACAGTCCCAGGAGTTGGTGAATCTGTTGCTGTACCTGATCCAGTTCGCTTTCGGACAATCCGGGGTCGATCACCTCGTAATGCTGGCGAGACCGTGGACAGAGCAACCGAAGGATCTCGACTCCGTCGCGCCAATCCACCGTTTCCAGGCGCAGGCGTCGGCGTCGCAGCAGCAGCAGTGCCAGGACGTAACGCATCTGCAGGTGGTGCGGCTCGGTGTAGTCTCGCAACTGCAGGAAGCAATCCCAGAGGGCGTCCTCGTTGTACTGAATCCGCCGGGGACCCTCGCGGGGAGGAACGCGTCCTCGCCAGAAACAAAACGCCCCGGCTGGGGGACCCTGCCAGGCTTCCGCTGCATAGTCCTCGCGCACCCATTCTCCGTCGCGCTCATAGAGCACACTGTAGCATACTTCGCCTGGCTGTAATTCGCGGCCAGTTCGGGCGCAGCGACGCGTGCTCTCCTGAATGCGATAGGGCATGGCCAGCATGCCTGGTTCCTGTCTGGCTTGGAAGTGGCGGAGTGACGGTCGTCAGGGCGACGTCGTCGCCTATCCCGTCGGCGAAATAGTTCTGTTCCTTTCGATACTATCGGACGGTTCATGAAAATTGCAAGGGCAAGCCGCTCATGCTGCGTGATGCGGATTTATTCCGAGAGTAGAAATCTAGCGGCTATTCGGGTTGTAATGAGAACGTAGGTACTGGGTCGTGGGGAAGTCTCTGGCGAATGGCTGGGCGCGGTCACTTGCGTTCGGCGATGCGGCGCAGGTCGCGGATAACGAGTTGTGGAATTTCCGGCCCCCAACCTGTGTATTGCCCCTGCACCACGCCCTGACCATCGAGAACGACGATGCGTGGGGTGGCGTCAATCTGGTAACTGGCTCGCAAGGCCTGACCCAGCAGGACGGGGTAATCCCACTCCCGTCGCAGCAGCAGATCGCGCACAGCCTCGCGGTCTTCGTGCATAAACAGCGCTACTGGACGCAGGTCCCAATCCGGATTCTGCTGCGCCAGCCGACCAACATACAGTAGAACCTCGCCGCTCAGTGGCGAACGCGGATGTAGGAAAAGCAACAGGGTGGGTCGCCCACGGAATTGCCGCAGCGACACCTGCTGGCCTTTGTGCCATTCGGGTACCAGAAAATCGGGGGCGGGCTTGCCGATCTCCAGAGCTGCTTGTGTCTCCTCAGCGGCAACCGGTGTCATTTCGCCGCGGGCAGCTGCCTGTGCCCTCGAAACTAAGCGCTGCAGGGCGACACGATACGGCGTAGCCGGAGCGGAACTGAGCTGTTCCGCTCGTCTGGCCAAATGCAGGAAATCCTCGGGGCTGGCTTTGCGACCAGGAGTGAGCAAATCGCGAAGCTGATCGTCCAGCTGAGCGGCCAGGCGAATTTCCCGGCGACAATCGTCCAACAACCGCGGTTCGTAGCGGAATGTACTGACCAGTTCGTACCGGGTGACAATGCTGCCAGTGGCCTGGACATGAGCGGGTTCGCGTCGTGCCAGTTCCCGCTCCACACGCTGGGCTAGTCCCAGACGCGGTTCAATCCAGATCACCTCCCGGCGATACCAGGCACGGCGGTCTGCGCGTGGCTTTTCCCAGTCCTCGCTTTTCTGGACGCGCAGCAGTTTGACGCAGTCGGTGCTGGCAATGGTTTCGGCACCGACGACGCGCCATTCTTCTTCCGGCTGACCCGCTTCTTGAGAACGCCAACTTTGGCCGTCCTGCCAGGCGGCAGCGGGCAAGCGCACGAGAAATCCGCATTCCCAAGTGTTCGGCCCGTCCAGGGAAAGCGTGGGCGGAGTGCGATTGGGTGCCGTCAGTTCTCCGCGGGGATTGACCCAGGCCAACTCCAGCCGCACCGTGCCGCTGTCGCTGGTTTGCGGGGCGTTTTTCGGGCGCACCGTGGTCAGAAAAGCCACCTCGACATCCTCGCCGCGTTGTTCCAAGGCCAGGGCGCGAACCTCCAGGGCGTATTCTTTGCGGAACTGCACCCCACGACCGCTGGCCAGTTCGTGTACCTCGCCGCGGTACAACAACTCCTGGCCGGGAAACCATTGCAAGCGGACTTTCCATTCGGCAGGGAGCACAGGGACCGCTGGCGTCAGCCAGCCACACAACGCCAGGCACCCTGTCAGTGCCGCCAGCCAGCACCAGCCGCTTGCACGTGCCATGCCCATAGGGTTGTCCGGACGCTACGCCCTCGCCGGCGAATTCTTGACCAGCCTCCTGCCAGTCGGCCACGGTGACCGTCTCGGTCGCTGCACGAGCTATACTCTGGGTATGGGCACGTATTATAACAATCGGGGCATTGCCCGCAACCGCAGTTTTGTCCGGGCTATTCCCCGCCAGCCAAGCGCAAGCCTCACCAGACGCCATCTGGTTTTTCTCGCCATCAGCGGAGGGGCGAAGACTACGCTTGGGCCAGTTTTGTCTTTGCGTGCGATCTACGCCTGCGGCCAACCGTTTCGTCGGTAATCGATCGCCGCCTCCCCACTGGCGAAACCGCCACCACCGCTGGGCTAGTCGTGTCGCCAGCACACCAGCTTTTCCGAGCCGGGGATCGGACGGCCCTGGGGTTGTTCGGTGTTGACGTACACCAACCAGCAACCTCGAGGTGCCGACCGATACAAATGCAGAGTCATCAGTTTCTTGCCCGGCGTCATGTCCACGAGGATTTTCTGGGGTCGCTGGCGGTAGTGTTCCCAGATTTCGAGAGCGCGAAAGTTTTCTTCCATCCGTTCCTCGTAAAACTCACGTTCTGTGAGTTCGACCCGCTGCCCGAACGCATCCAGAAACTGCCGTACTGGTTCGCTGTAATCTCGGGTTCTTCTATCACCTGCAGTGACTAGGACAAGGCAACGATTTACCTCGAAAGTGTGGGCGATCAGCGGGATTAGGTTCCAGCTATGGCTCAACACCGTTACCAGCACTTCCGGTTGGCAATCGGCATAGTCGGATCGCCGCTGTTCCTGAAGGCGCGGCAACAGATAGGGGAGCAAACAGGTGCAGTAATAGCGGAGGTCATGGCGCGGCTGGCGCAGATACCAATCGCGGCAACGCTGAAAGCTCTCTTCGTTCCTGGCAAGACAAGCGGGCCTTACGTCCAGGGCGCAGACATAGCTATCCAGCACCTCTTCCAGGCGGTTCGTCCCTTGCCGAATCGGCTTGACCATATCCTGGAACGAGTCTGGCACCTCGTTGAGCTGTTCGTCGGGAATGTAAAACTCCCGCACGCCATATTCGCGGGCCAAGTGCAGTTTCTCTGCCAGGTGTCCCACGCGCGTAATGCCGCGTTCTTCGTCCCAACGTGCCGAAGCCCAAACGTGTTCATCTGGTTGACCACCATGCCGGGCCAAATACAGCCCGCCTACCAAAGCCAACCATCCGGATTCAAAACTCAGTTTCTCATTCAAACCGCGGAAATCGAGGCCGCTTTCCGGGCGGAAGAGGTTCGGGTGAAGATGCAGTCGCCAATTCAGGAATTCGCTATCGCGATAGGCTTGGTTAAGTGCCCGGCGGACACGATCCGCCAACTCTGTCAGCCGCTGCGGCAAACGCCAGTCGTGGTCGGGTCGTCGTTGCCACTGCAACGGCAATACAAACGCCGGTCTGAGCAATGGATATGCCTCGGGGTTTTGCAGGGCCATGACGATCCAGCAGGAGCCACGACCCTGCGGCAGCTCGGACGAAGCGATGGAACTGCATATCTCCTCTTCGATTCGCTGTACCGCCGCTGGCTGCAACCAGAGTGGCACTAGATTTTCCAGGTATTGGTACAACTCGATGCATTCGAGCGGTAACAGGTCCACCACCGGTTTTTGCAGCAACTCCAGGAGTCTCTCGGGCGTCCGCGCCATGATGAGCCTCTCCAAGATGTCTATTCAACCCAACAAATGCTTACAACATTCCGGAATGTCACCGGAATCGAAAGAAATTGCTTTAGTTCGGCGTCCGGGATCGCAGAGGGCGCCAGCGGGTACGGTCCTGTCCGACTTCCAGGTACAGGTCCTCGCTGGACTCGAGCAATTTCCTCAGGGGAATTCGCGTCAGGGCGCCGGGACCGACGATCCCCGATACGCCGCCAAGATAGACCGGCTCACCTTCCAGAAAAGCCGCTTCGCTGCCGCTCTGCGTGAAAAAGCGCAGCACCAGATCATCGCGTCCGCTGATTAAAAGGGTAGCGATATAACGGCCATCCGGCGCCTCCCAGCACAGGAGTCGCGGTGGCGCTTCTACTTCGCTAGCCGCAGCCAGTAACGGCTCCTGCAATTCTGCCCGGTAATAACACCACTGCCCCGCATCTTCGTGGCTGGACCTGGGCTGAGCGGATGCCCTGTTCAAGATGCGGCTGATTTCTTGGAGCATCGGCAAAACTTCCTGACTGGGCATGATCTGGCTTAGCAGCCAGCTCGATGCTTTCCGGAACCTTGGCGTTACGCCTTCCGCCACTTCGAGGGCGTCTAACATGGCGGCATACTTGTCGGCCGTCAGATACAGGTCGCACTCGTGGCGCAAGGCGCCGGAGAAACCCGCAGCCACGGCTTGAAGATAGGCGTCTATGAGGAAGAACGGCTCCGGGTGGTCTTCCAGCCACTCATGACACTTCACCAACCGCGATTGCAAGGCCTCCAGACGCCGGGTCAGCTCGGCTGGCGGGAAAGGCAGTTTCACCGCTGTCTTCACATGCTTCCAGTCGCTCTCAGAACTGAAGAAAAGCACCTGGTTGGCCAGTGCGACAAAGAGATCGGCGGCATCCAGTTCGGCCCAGAGTCGGCGAACAGACCGCGCGAGTTGCCGCTGTTCTGCCTCCGACAGGGCAGGGGCGTCGGCAAATTCGGTTTGTTCGGCCAGTTTCTCCGCCCTCTGCAACCAGCCTTGCGGATCGAAAACCTCCAGGCCGGCCACCACCAAGGCCAGACCAAATTCCCGATAAATGCGCTGCGCCCAGCGCAGCACCGGAGCATATTCGCTCGCCAATGCATACCACCGCGACCGCAAAGCTGACGGCTTTTCTCCAATTCCCGGAGCTGGCTCAGTATGGAATTGGCGAACTGGACTATCGGCTTCGGATATGCGCTGAGGCTTTTCTTTTTCCGGCGGGTTCCATCCTTGCTGATATTTCATTAAACGCGTCCGCCGCAATGCACCGAGGCAGACCAGAAAGCGATAATACGCACGCGGGGACAAGGGCAGTCTGGTCGGTGCCAAGGTTTCGCCAGGACTCGACAGAACCTCTTGCCGCTTTCGCTTTTCCCACGCCAGGTAACATTGGTGCAATTGCCGCAACCACTGCCGTACTACGACCAGCGGATTGGCCCGGCGTTGACGTGTCGCCGCCAGGTGCGGCCGGTAGAACCGGGTTGATTTCCGTTCGCCCATGGTAAGTACCCACTCATTTGATAGGTTGGCGAAGATTTTATCAGCATTCGCTAATCCGTCATGGTCAGTTACCCGTGGCAGTGGTTCCGCACATGGCCACCTGGTCTTTCGGGCAAAGTCGAAACCTTCTTGCTTCGCCAGCAACTGCAACTGGCTTTTCCGCTCCTCCAGGGTAAATACGCACCGGCAACGGAAAATGTGACAGTCCGCTGGGAAGGTGTGCGGGGCTGAAAAGTGGCCTTGGCAAAACCGCGGTTTTCTGGACAATGGAATGGCGATTACCGGGACGGCGTGCACGGGATTATTCCGCCACCGGCCAACGGTCATTCCCCTTCGCGGAAATCAGCATCTGCTCACCAGTGGGATCGCTTGCCGCGACATCCTGGCCGGGCCCGGCTCTGGAAAGATGTCCGGGTCTGCCGGGCAGCCATGGCCTGGCAGACGCCAAACTCCTGACGAGACGCCGGCTACTCCGGCAAACAGGTTCTCTCGCCATACTGCCAAAGGAGAAAACCATGCGGACGGAACTGCACACAGGAATTTACCAGGGGGGTATTCGTCTGATGCTGGCAGCAGCGATGGGGATGGTAACCGCGCTGGCCAGCTGGAGCCAGGCCCCGTTACCACCGCCGCCACCGGGACCGGAACTGGTGCCGCCGGCGCCAGCAAAATCACCCGGACCCGGCCCGGCCCAGACCGCGAAGCCGACAACGCCTGTGGTGGAGCAGCTGACGGCTTCGCCGATCGAAAAGCACGAACCCCGACTGCAGCCCGTCAGCCCGGTTTCTCCGCCCACGGTGAAACCGTCCGGCAGCCCTGCTAGCGATCCGCCGACGCCAATCGGGCCGCCTGCGGTGCCAGGTTCCGCACCGGCCAGCAGTCCATTGCTGACAGAGCCGACCAAAACGGCGGCTCCGCCAGTTCCGCCCGCGATCCCGGCGACGCCTGCCAGTCCAGCGTCGCCAGCGGCCAACCCTACCAGCAAAGTGCCGCAGCCTCTCAGCCCAGCGGTGCAGGCCGCCGACCCACTGGCGCAACCGCCCACCGGTCCCGCTCCTGGTTCCACGGGTGCTGTGCCACCGGGGCAGGGCGGCGTCCAAGTAACGCCGATCGCACCGCAGAAACCGGCTCCGGCCATTCTGATTATTGAAGTTCCACCGCAGGCCACGCTCTGGATCGAAGAACAGCGGATGAGCCAGACCGGCCCGGTGCGGAGTTTTCAGTCGCCGCCTTTACAACCGGGCAAAACCTATTTGTACAAAATCCGCCTCTCCTGGCCGGGGCCGAATGGCCAACCGATCACGACGGAGCATGAAATTACCGTCCAGGCCGGTCAGACGCAGCGGATTGATTTTCGCCCGCTGGCACAGAGTCTGGGCGGTAACGAACCGGCTACCATCACGCCGTTGACGCCGAATCCCCCGCCACCACCGCAGCCTTCGCCACCACGCCGTTTCTTCCCGTTCCTGCGTCCCGAAGGCAGCGGCTCGCAATAACCGCAACTCAAGGCATCGAGGAAATCGCGGAGGGCCGGGATTTCGCCCGCGTTCTTGTCCAAATTGAATCACGCGCGGGCAACTCACATGGTTCGCCCACCGTCCACGACGATCACCTGCCCGGTAACATAACTGGTGCCAGTCGCCAGAAAACAGACGACCTCGGCCACATCATCGGGAGTGGCGGCGCGTTGCATGGGGGTCAGGCTCATTTGCCGCTCGACATGATCCATGTGGTCGGCAAGCCAGCGAGTTAGCACCGGCCCGGGGGCGACAGCATTGACACGAATTCGCGGAGCGAAGGCACGCGCCAGCGATTTGGTCATAGTGTTCAGCGCTCCCTTACTGGCCGCGTATGGAATGGAACTGCCAATGCCGATGATTCCGGCCACGGAGGTGATGTTGACAATCGCGCCGCCCTCGTTTGCCAGCATGTGCGGAATGACGGCCCGGCAGCAGTAGAACGCACCTTTGAGATTCACACCCAGGATTTCGTCCCAGACTTCCTCGGTCAAGGCGTCGAGTTGGCGGTGATCAATGAAGCGGGTGGTGCCGGCGTTGTTGACGAGCACGTCCAGGCGTCCCCATTCCTGAACGATGCGTTCGACCATCTGGCGAACTTCGACATCCTGAGCGACGTTGGCACGAATCAACAACGCAGGCACTCCCTGCTTGTGCACTTCGTGGAGTGTTTCTTCGGCTTCCTGAGCTGAGCGGGAATAATTGACGGCCACGGCATACCCTTGCCTGGCCAGTCGAATGGCCACCGCCCGACCGATTCCCGTTGCCGATCCGGTCACCAGTGCTGCTCGGGTCATGGTTGCGGACTCCCGAATAGTTTGGCAAACGCCCGGTGCAATTTGATCGCTTGCTGCTTACAGTAGCACAAGAGTGGAACACGCCAACCGGCTGAGCGTAATTTTCTTAGCCGGACGCCAATCGGGAGCGAAGGATCATGGTGCTAAAACTGGACAGGCAACGGATGCTGGCCAATGCGGCCCAAGCGGACACCCTGGAGCTGCTCGACCGCGTGACCGTGCTTCGCGAGCACCTGGAGCCACAAGCCGTGGAAATCGCCGAAGCCGAACTCGCCCGCCGCGGTATAACGCCGGATGAAATTGAATCCCACGGCCGGCACTGGCGCCATCGCGTGTTGCGCGATGAGCGGGGTATGGTCTGGAATTGTTGTCTCTGCGGTCGCGCCGCCGTCGCCGAAGAGCTGGACTGGTATCGCTGGCTCGGCTTGATCCCGCTATTCCACCGCCGCTACCGTTACTGCGAAACGCACTGGCGGCAACGACACCCCGAACAAGCCGACCAGGAATTCCTCGCCTGAGCAACACACATTCATTCGCCGTCGGTGCGGAGACCGCGGCGCGGTTGCTTTCTCAGACCGACGAATTCGCCGTTTGTCGCAGCTATGCAATTGCTCGTAAAATAGTAGCAATAATGGGGGGCCAGGTATGATTGGAATCTCGATGGTCTCGGCTCAACTGTGCGAAGGAATGACTCGTCGGGAGTGGCTGCGGGTTGGTGCGATTGGCAGCGCGTTGACACTGGCCGATGTCCTGCGAGCGGAAACCGAGAGCAGCAAAACCTCGACTCGGGCCAAGGCGTGCATTCTCTTGTTTCTGCAGGGCGGACAGAGCCAACTCGACACTTTCGACATGAAACCGGCAGCACCGGAGAACATTCGCGGCGAGTTTCGGCCAATACCGACGAGTGTGCCGGGTTTGCAGATCTGCGAGCATCTTCCGCAACTGGCTAGACTGGCACACCGCTTTACCATAGTGCGTTCCATGACGCACCGAGTTACCAACCACAATCCCGCTGGTTATTATGCGCTGAGCGGCGTGGCGCCCGATCGGGATGTCGTCGCTCTGAAAGCCAGCGCAGAGGATTATCCCAATCCGGGTGCGGTACTGGCAAAATTCCGGCCGACACGCAGTGCCCTGCCGGCATTTGTACAACTTTCCGAACCGCTGGTGGGCGACGGTAACCTGCACATGCCGGGCCAGAATGCCGGTTTGCTCGGACCGCGTTACGACCCGTTCCTGTTCCACGAGGACCCGAACCAGGATCGCCTGGATGTGCCAGAGTTGAGTCTGCCTGCCGAACTCGACTGGCCACGCCTGCAACAACGCCGCAGTTTATTGCAGCAGGTGGATCGGCAGCTGGCGCGGCTGGTGGAATCGGAGCGCGTCGCCCGGATGGACATCTACTACCGGCGGGCTTACGAGTTGCTGGGTTCCTCGCAGTCACGACGAGCTTTTCACCTGCACGAAGAACCCCCGGCAGTGCGGGAGCGTTATGGTCGTCATCGCTGGGGCCAGGCGCTACTGCTGGCGAGGCGACTGGTGGAAGCGGGCGTGCGCATGGTCACTGTCTATTGGGGTGGTGCCCTCAATGCTCCCGATCCCTACTGGGACACACACCGGCGCAACTTCGCCGAGCAAAAGCAGAAGCTCTTGCCGCAATTCGATCAATGTTTGTCGGCGCTGCTGGAGGATTTGCATCAGCGCGGTTTACTGGCGACGACGTTGGTGATCAGCATGGGCGAATTCGGGCGCACGCCACGACTGGGCCAGGTTACAGCCAACGCCGGCACCGATGCCACCGGTCGCGATCACTGGCCATTCTGCTACAGCATCCTGCTAGCTGGTGGCGGGATAGCGGGTGGAAAAGTAGTCGGGCAATCCGACAGGTTTGCCGCTTATCCAACGGAGAAGCCGATCAGCCCGCAGGATTTGGTCGCTACACTCTACCACGCTATGGGCGTTCCACTCGATACTCCGATCTACGATCGCCATGGTCGGCAACTGATACTGACGCATGGACGAGTGGTGCACGAGTTGTTCGATTGAGACGCCGGTCCCGTCACTGTTGCGCCGAAGCGCTGCCGGATCGCTGAGCTGGTGCAATCGCCGTGTAAGGCAGGCCCAGCCAGCGTTTGATCAGAATCACCTCGCCGGGATCATTGCCCTCGATGGCGTGACCAAGGAATTGCAGGATGTAGCCGCCCAAAAATAAGGCCAAAGCCAACCAGAGCGCCCATGCCGTCCACCAGGCCAGCACCAGGCACGGCAGCGCCGCCACAGTCATGGGGATGCCGATCAGGTGCAGGAGAAAGTTGACGGGCTGGCGGTGGCGCTCACGCCAGTTGCGCCAGAGGCGGCGAATCCAGCGCGGCTGGTGGACGGTACTGCTCATGGCGAGGCTGTGGCTGGAAGCAAACCGGCCTGACGCGCGTAGGCGAATAATCCACCTGCGGCCAAAATCGGAGCAATATCGCCCAGCGGTTTCAAGGCGAAAACCTGGCCGGTGCTGTGGTTGATAAGTCGTGCGTTCGATATATCTACTTCCACGTCGTCGCCGGTGCGGATTTTTTCAACCAGCCGCTCGGCCGATTCCAACGGGATGAGATAACCGCCGTTGACCGCGTTGCGGTAGAAGATACGCGCGAAGAATTCGGCGACGACCACACGCACGCCAGCAGCGTTGAGAGCAATCGGTGCATGTTCCCGCGAAGAACCACAGCCGAAGTTGCGCCCCGCCACAATGATGCGATACGGCGAAAGGAATTCATCTTCCAGCGTGTGGAAAGGAATATGCCCGTGTGGCAAGCCCGCCTGAGCTGCCGGTACGCCAGCCAGCGCATACTTCCCGAACATGCGGTACTCTTCCGGAATGGCTGGATTGTACATCAGATACTGGGCGGGGATGATCTGGTCGGTGTCAATGTTGTCGCCCAGCACGTAAACCGGGCCGCGAATGTTTTCCAGCATTACTGACTCCCGATCGCTGATCGGCTGAGGAAATACAATGAAGCCGAGCCAGTTGGGACAATGCCCACGGCTCGGCGCGAGCGTTTTTGTCCGCCAGACGGAGCGAATTTCAGAGGTATTTTACTTTTTGGCGGTTCCGAGGATGGCGTCCTTGGCGGCTTTCAGGAAGCGGAACTTTAAGACTTTCTTCTTCGGGATGGTAATTTCCTGACCCGCCTTGGGGCCGAACCGCATGATCATCTTCCGGGCCGGTCGTTCGCGCAGTTCGATTTTGCCCAGCCCCGGCAGGACGAACCCGGTCTTGGCCTGCTTGTAGATGAGCTGAGCCAGCTCCTCGAGGAATTGTGCGGCCTGCTTCTTGGTCACACCGACGCGTTCGGCCAGATGGGCGGCAATTTGCGACTTGGTCATGCGACCGGTAGCGGCTGCTTTGGCCATGGGATGCATCTCCTGCTGCCCTGGGACTCCCACAAGATTTCGGCTGCCTCGCAGAGTGAAGTGCTGCTTCCCAGCAGGCAGCGCTTCGCCCGACCGTGTCCCGCACACGGCCATGCAGAGGCAGCGTAATTGCCAGAAACAATAACGAAATTTGCGGCAGTTTCAACGGGGAAACCGAAAATTTTCGCGATTTTTCAGGGATTTTTGCCACTACGTGTCTGTGGAAGGTCGCAGCTGGCCCGGCCAGACCATGTTCGCAACCACCAGGGATCCGCTTATCCGCTTACGATTCGGTCAGCCGTTGCACAGCTGCTCGCAAGCCGCGCTGGCTGGTGATGAATCGCTCCGCCAGCTGCTCCAGCAGCTTCAAAAATGTGAGCAGATTTTCGATGCGTTCCAGGCGCTGCCGGGCCTTGGGGTCGTCGGCGGCCTGACCGAGCATAGCCGGGCTGAGCTGATCGCGGCATTGCTGTAAGGTGCGTAATACCGGATCAATCTCCCGGCGTTTGCGTTGAGCGGCCAGCACCGTAAACATTTCCCAGACATCGGTAACCGACTGGAAATACTCGCGGCGATCCCCTCGCTTCCTCACTCGCCGAACCAATCCCCACTCGACCAGCGTGCGAATGTTCATGCTGACATTGCCGCGGGAAATCCCCAGCCGCCTTTGAATTTCCTCGGCACTGAGGGCTTCGCCGGTGATATACAGCAGTCCGTGGATTTCCGCCATAGTGCGGCTGACCCCCCACCACGAACTCATATCGCCCCACAACTCCACGAACTGATGTTCCACCTGGGCCAGGAGTTGCGGCAGATTATCGGGGGAAGTGTTCACAGCTTTCGCGCTTTTTGCATCGTTTGTATTGTTTAGCATCACTTGAATTATAGCCATTGCCGGGCAACCAGCAGATTCTGACACGATGTCGCCGCAAGTTCCTGGCCAATTTTCGCTGACCAGCCTGTCCCGCCGACGCCGAAACGGCCATCCTTGCAGGACAACCGATTCTGCCAGCGTCATTGCCTGACTATAATGCCGATGCATGACGGGGCGACGACGGGTCCTGCTGGTACAACTCCCAATTCCGCCGCTGGGGCCGCAACCGATTCACGGCAACATTCCGCTGGCGGCTGGGTATCTGAGTTTGTATGCGCGGCGCTGCGGGCTGGACCGCTGGTTTGACCTGGAGATTCTGCCAGGACAGCTCACCAACACACTCGGTGACGTGGCATTTGTCGAGGCGATTCTGGCTCGGCAACCGTGGTTGGTCGGGTTCACTTGCTATTTGTGGAATGTGGAGCGGTCGCTCTGGCTGGCCGAGCAACTCAAGCGACGTGCTCCGGAAATCCGCATCCTCGTCGGTGGTCCGGAAATTACCCTGGACAATGACTGGGTGTTGCAGCATCCCTCCGTGGACTACGCGGCCATCGGGGAAGGAGAGGGTACCTTCGTCGAATTGCTCCAGGTGCTCGCCCATCTGCCCGAAGTTACACGGCCAATTCCCGGACTTATCGTAGTCGGCAAAGGGTCTCCGGCTTGCAACGGCTTCGTACCGCGATCACCACTACCGTCGCTCGACCTGGTAGCTTCGCCTTATCTGGAAGGCATACTCGACCCGGCCGAGGAGAAGATACTCCTGCTGGAAACACTGCGGGGTTGTGTTTTCAAGTGTAAGTTCTGCTACTACCCCAAGAGCTACGACCGCCTTTATTTTCTGTCGCCGGAACCATTGCGAGCTATCCTGCGAACCGCCCGCCAGGCTGGAGTTCGGGAGGTGATATTACTGGATCCGACGCTGAACCAGCGGCGGGATTTGCCGGAGTTACTTCGCTTGCTGGCAGAGGCCAATCCTGATGGACAATGGACCTGTTTCGGAGAATTGCGGGCCGAAGGGATCACCGACGAACTGGCCCGGCTGTTGCGGTTGGCCAATTTTACGGAGGTGGAGGTCGGCTTGCAGTCGGTAGAGCCGCGAGCCATGCGCTTGATGGACCGCAACAATAACCTGCGGGCTTTTGAACGCGGCATCACTGCCCTTCGCCGGGCCGGAATTCGCGTCAAAGTGGATTTGATCATTGGCCTGCCAGGCGACACTCCGGAGAGTGTGCGGCGAAGCATGGAGTACCTAAAACAAAGCGGCCTGTACGATGATGTGCAAGTGTTCCACCTCATGGTGCTGCCGGGAACCGATTTCCGCAGGGAAGCACAATTGCTAGCACTGAAACATCAGTCCCGGCCACCTTATTACGTAACACGCACGGCCGACCTGGACCTGGCCGAAATGTATCGCCTTTGGGAGGAAGCCAGCGCCATTTTCGAGCGGCAATGGGACGATTTACCCGACCCGGAATTGCCGCCGTCGTTGCTGGCCTCCCGAACTTTAATTCCTGGAACCATCGCCCTTTCGCCCAACCATCCCGCCGAGTGGAGTGTCCTCCATCTACCGGTGTCCGGCCCATGCGGTTTGCCGCGAACGGTAACACAGGCATTCACGCTCTGGTTCTGTTCGGATGATTTCGTTCGTGATACGCCCGTGGTTTGTCGGTGCGTCGAGGAGTTATTGCAGCATAATCCCTTCCTGACATTGACGGTGGTGCTGGAACCGCGAGGGAAAATTTCGGCCTTAACCGGTCAAGTTTTGCGACGCCTCTGGAGTGTTTGCCAGCAGCGGCCTACTTATCTGGATCGCTATTACTCGGTGCAGCCGGGCCAGCTGGCCGGGGCCAAACGATTGCTTGTCTGCCTGCCACCCCTACCGCACGCGGAGGACTCCACCTGGCGAGCCGAGATCGAAGAATTTGCGAACATTCTTTATCTTCACGAATGGCAGCCTGTCCGTGAAAATGTGCCATGCCGGAACTGACCGGACGCTTTCCGCAGCTGCGCCTACGTCGTTTACGTCGTCTGGCCGCCTTGCGCGAACTGGTGCGCGAAACCGAATTGACGCCAGGCGACTTGGTCTTGCCGCTCTTTGTCCGTCCTGGGCATGGCATTCGCCGCGAGATCCCTTCCATGCCCGGTCAGTACCAACTCAGCCCTGACACGCTGGTCGAGGTAGCCGGGCAGGCCTGGGAATCCGGCGTCCGCGCGGTGATACTCTTTGGCATACCGGCACGTAAAGATGAAATCGGCTCCGAGGCACTTGACAGCGAAGGCATCATTCCACAAGCCGTCGGCGCCCTGAAGCGGGCCTTGCCGGATTTGCTCGTGATTACCGACGAATGTTTTTGCGAGTACACCAGTCATGGTCATTGCGGCGTGCTGTCGGAACAGACAGGGCGGCTGGATGTGGATAATGACCGCACTCTGGAATTGCTGGGTCGGCAGTGCGTGGTGCATGCCCAGGCGGGTGCCGATGTGGTTGCTCCCTCGGGCATGATGGATGGCATGGTAGCGGCAATCCGTCAAGCCCTCGATGCCGCAGGTTTCAGCCATATGCCGATCCTCAGCTACGCGGCCAAATACGCCAGTGCCTTCTATGGGCCATTTCGCGAAGCGGCCGAATCTCCACCGCAGTTTGGCGATCGCAGCACTTACCAGATGGATCCCGCCAATAGCGACGAAGCGTTGCGGGAGATTGCTCTCGACCTCGCCGAGGGCGCCGACCTGGTGATGGTCAAACCGGCTCTGGCTTACCTGGACGTCATCCGGCGGGCAAAAGAACGATTTGCCGTGCCGCTGGCCGCCTACAACGTCAGTGGCGAATACGCTATGGTGAAAGCGGCAGCAGCACGCGGTTGGCTCGATGAACGTCGGATCGTTCTCGAAATTCTCACCGCCATCAAGCGTGCCGGTGCAGACTTCATTCTTACCTACCACGCACTCGATGCCGCTCGCTGGTTGCGTGGCGGATAATGACACCGACGACGGCCCGCCACGCTAACAACGCTGCAACAATGGCGGTGTGAATTCGGCCCGTGGGGGATTGGTGATTTTCGCCATCCCGCGTGGTTTCTGCCGGCATTCAGGGCAATAAAATGGCGGTAAAATACTAGGCCGAACCCATCCACGCAGCACGTTTGGAGACCGGCGGGCGTCATCCAACCGTCGTGCCGGAACCTCGCGGCCAAGGCAATTCTTTGTCCAGGTGCAGGCGGGCATGATCGAAACACGGGATTTGACGAAAAAATACGGCGACCTGTATGCTTTGAATCGGCTAACGATCAAGTTAGAGCCGGGAGATGTGTACGGCTTCATCGGCCCGAACGGTGCCGGGAAAACGACAGCCATGCGCATTCTCGCGACCCTGCTGGCACCGAGTTGGGGCGAGGCTACTATTTGCGGTTATTCCATTTACAACAAGCCCCGGGAAATTCGTCGCCTCATCGGTTACATGCCGGACTTTTTCGGCGTTTACGACGACATGAAGGTGATTGAGTACCTGGAGTTTTTCGCGGCCGCGTATCGTATTAACGGTCCGGCTCGGCGGAAAAAGTGCGAAGAAGTGCTGGAACTGGTCAATCTCACATTCAAGCGCGACGCTCCGGCTACGAGTCTGTCGCGGGGGATGACGCAGCGGCTGGGATTGGCCCGGGTGCTGTTGCACGATCCCCAGGTGCTGCTTCTGGACGAACCAGCCAGCGGTCTGGACCCACGGGCACGCATTGACATGCGGCAATTGTTGAAGCGGTTACGCCAACTCGGCAAAACCATCATGATCTCCAGCCATATCTTGCCCGAACTGGCCGATGTCTGCAACAAGGTGGGGATCATTGAACGGGGCGTATTGCTGTACGATGGTGACCTGCGAGAGTTGCTGGCCCGGGTGCAGCCGAACCTGGTTCTGCTGGTGCGCGTCGCCGACCAGACCGAAAAAGCCGCCCAATGCCTTGAAACCCATCCTCACATCCAGGCCGTGGATATCCGCGACGGCGACATTCGCGTACAGCTCGTTTCCGGTTGCACCGACTACACTTTCATCCCCGATTTGCTCGTGCATGGCGGCTTCAAGCTCACGCTGCTCAAGGAAGAGGAGGTGAATTTGGAAACGGCATTCATGCGGCTGACCCGCGGGATGACCGCTTGAGTCAGCGTAGGGCCGCCTGTCTTCGGCTATTGGCCGGGGCATTGACCGCAGATATTTCGCACCGCTGCTTACAGCTTCGAGAACCAGGGCTTGCTCCACCAAGGATGGTTCTCAGGAATCGTTGAACGGCAAGGCGCTGGCGTGCAATGCCTCCGGTTTAGGCCGTTGCTCTCGATCCCGATTGGCATGAACCCGATTCGGCGGACAAACTCCGCACCTATTTGTACAATCTGGCCGATACCCTCGTCAGTTCTATCCCTATGCTTGGGCAGTGGAGTACTGGATTATGCCGAAGGTGACCATTCTCAATGAAAAAAAGGAAATTGAGGTGCCGCAAGGAGCCAATTTACGGGAAGAATTATTGAAAAACGGCATTCAGGTCTATCGCGGCCTTCTCGACCGCTGGTTCAACTGTCGCGGCTTCGGTATGTGTGGCACCTGCTGGGTGTTGGTCAAAAGGGGGATGGAGAATCTCAGTCCCAAGTCCCTGCGCGAGCGGTTTCGTTTGGCGTTGAGTCTGGCTACGATCGGCCATGAGAATGAAATTCGCCTGGCTTGCCAGTGCCGCGTGCTTGGCGATTGTCAAATCGAAGTACGCACTCCCTTCAATATGGACGGCGAAAACTTCTGGTCGCGACCTTATCCCAATAAATAGCGTCACTCCTGCAAAGCGTAGAAACCGTGCCCGGATTCCTTGGAAGCCCAAACAGAAATCCTGTAGATGCAAGCCGGTCACAAACGTCGCGCAGCACATAATGGCCGCAGCGATAACTGACACAGCAGTGGTCTGGCCAAGGGTAGCGCGGTGTTGCAGTGGCTTGCTTACAGGGCTAAGGTAGCTACAATGCAGCACAACCGACGCACCGCCATGGTGGCGGTCGCATTGCTAAGGAGGTGCAACTATGCGAACTTGCCGAATGCTCATGGGTGCTGTCGCTTTAGCAACCGTGATGGCGCTGAGTCTGGTGCCGCTGGCTCGCACTGCCGATGAAGGGTTCCTCAAGCTCTTCAATGGCAAGGACATGACCGGCTTTGGCTTCGAGCCGCCGCAACTTAAGGACGTGATCCGCGTCGAAGATGGCGTGATCATCGTGCCGGGCAAGCCGAACGGCTACTTCTATACGGAGAAAAGCTATCGCAATTACGTGCTGCGCTTTGACTGGCGCTACAAGCGCCCGGAAAATCTCAAGCCCGGCGAGGATGATAAATTCCCCGGCAATAGCGGGTGCCTTGTGCATATTCAGCCCCCACACCGTGTCTGGCCCCGCTGCGTCGAGGTTCAGGGCATGAATCGCGATCACGGCAACATCTTCGCCATCGGCGGCGCTAAGGGCAAATTTACCAAGAATGCCGAAGCTCAGAAGAAAGCGATCAAGCCAGTCGGCGAATGGAACACCACGGAAATCACCAGCAAAGATGGGCATCTCAGCTCCAAGGTCAACGGTATTCCCATCAGTGAAGGTGAGAGCGAACTTCGTGAAGGCCCGATCGGCTGGCAATCGGAAGGGGCGGAAATCCACTTCCGCAACATCGAAATCAAAGTCCTGCCGTAGCCAGTCTGGACCGGCACTGGCTTTGTCGTGTCCCAACTTCGCATGAACTTTCGCGCGGTGGGCGTACAGCCCGCCGCGCTTCGTTTAAGCACAGTTGGCTGGCTATGGCTGCTTCCCTAGCATTATCCTGCAACCTTTGACCAGGTGCTTTTCCCGCATCGAAGCTTTCCGGAGTGTGCGAATATGCTGGCTGTACGAACGGAACTCCCCCAGCAATCGCTAGACGCGGTGTTAACAGGGCGGCATTCTTTTCGCGACACCAGAAGCATGCCTGGCCACTGGGCAAGCTGGGTGCTGGTATTCCTGGCGATGAGCATCGGTTGGTACGGACTGGCCCAACCGCAGAAAGCCAAACCGAAGCCCAAACCAGTTCCTCGAGCGGGCGCCTCTCCCACCGGTGCCGCTTTCTGGATCTGGCACAACGAAGGGGAACCAACTCGGGATGCTCCCGCGGCCACACGCTATTTCCGCCGCGTCTGGGAGATTAATCGCCCCACGCAAATCGTCGTGGACGAGGCTACGCTGGATATTACGGCGGATAATGCGTTTACGGTCTGGATCAACGGCAAACCTGTCGGCAGCGGTTCCAACTGGACGCAGGTTTATCATTTCGATGTCAAGCCCTATCTGGTGCATGGTCGCAACGTGCTCGCGGTCGAAGCGCGGAACGAAGGCGGCCCAGCCGGTTTACTCGTGCGCCTCTCTTACACGCCGAATGGTCAAACGCGGTTGGTGCTTTACAGCGACGGGGAGTGGAAGTCGTCGACGACTGTGACACCGGGCTGGCAAAACCTGGATTATGATGATTCGCGCTGGCACCCGGTGAGGGTGCTCGGCGCTTATGGCAAGACCGATCCCTGGCGGCAGGTCACCTGGGGGGCCAGCGAACGCTTCCAGGTGCCTGAGGGTTTCCGCGTTGAAGAAGTCGTGCCGCCACAACCGCAGGCCTCCGGTATCGAAACCGTGGGTCTGGATCCCAAACTGCCATTCTCGCTCATCAACGTATGCTTCGACGCCCGGGGCCGACTGCTGGTTTCTCAGGAACGCGGCCCGATTCTGTTATGTACCACCGAGGAAAACGGACCGCCGAGGAGTCTGGTCGGTGGCAACCGCAAGACCACGGAAACAGGGCGTCCGATTTCGCGCATCCGTGTGTACTGCCATCAGGTTCGCAACTGTCAAGGAATGTGCTGGGCCGATGGCGCGTTGTGGCTCGTCGGCGAGGGGCCTGACGGTACAGGCTTGTACCGTTGCCGCGATACCGCCGGACAGGATCGTATCACCCAGGTGGAGCTGGTACATCGTTTTGAAGGGGGTATGGGCGAACACGGTCCCCATGCCATTTTACAGGGCCCCGACAACCAGATGTATCTAGTGGTCGGCAACCATGCTTGGTGCCAGCTCGGCCCGGACGTAGCCAAACGCTGGCCTAACCCCGAGAAAATCGCCCCGAATTCTCCACTTTTGCGTTGGCCTCTGGGTCGGCAAACACCTCAGCAATTCCAGCCGGGACACACGGAGGATGTGCTTTTGCCCAGGCAAAACGATGCTCGTGGCCATGCCGCCAACATTCGGGCTCCCGGCGGCACGATCTGGCGGTTAGACAGGAGCGGGAAACGTATGGCCCTCCTGGCTGCCGGCTTCCGCAATCACTACGACCTGGCCTTCGCTCCTAATGCCGAAATGTTTACTTTCGACAGCGACATGGAATGGGATGAAGGGCTGCCGTGGTATCGCCCGGTGCGGGTCTGCCAGGTAATTGCAGGAGCGGAGTTCGGCTGGCGGACGGGCTCTTCCAAATTGCCGCCGTATTACTACGACACTTTGCCGGCCATTATTGACGTCGGGCGCGGTTCCCCCGTAGGACTCGAATGGTATGACCATTGCACTTTTCCGGAAAAATACCGCACATTGTTCCTCGCCGACTGGTCGCTGGGCATCATCTACGCGGTGCACCTGGAGAAAAACGGAGCTGCCTGTCGCGGTACCGTCGAGCGATTCTGCACCGGCGCACCGATGAATGTGACCGACATTGCCGTTGGACCGGACGGAGCATTGTATTTCGTGCTCGGCGGTCGCGGTACGCAAGGGGGCGTCTATCGCATTGTCCCCACTTCGATACCTGCAACCGTTGGCAATTCATCGGCCAGCGATGTCGCGGAACTGGCTGACCGATTGCTTCGGCAACAGCCGTATTCCGCCTTTGGCCGACAGGCCATCACCGACGTCCTCGCTCACCCAACTGTCGGTCAGCCGCTTCGTCAGCTCTGGCTTGCCCGGTTGCAGGATGGACAGCAACCGAGCCAAAAGCGGGTCAAGATCGGCTGGGTGCTATGGCAACACGGCTGGCGACCAGATGCCGACACGCTGCGGCGATTGATGACCGATCGCGACGCGGAAATCCGGGGACTTGTCTTGAACTGGATCGGTGCGTTCGCTGAGGACGCCGCTGGCCAGCGCCCCAGCGATGGACAGCTGGCAACGCTGTTGCGAGACGGTTTGCGCGACCCCGATCCGCGTGTCCGCCGGCTGGCCTGCGAAAATTGCATTCGCAGCGGGCTCCTGCCCGACCTTTCCGACCTGTGGCTGCTGTTGCGCGAACCGGATCGCTTTTTGCGTACCGCCGCCAGACTGGTATTGCAACGCCTGCCTGCAGACCAGTGGTGGCCGCAACTGCTCCACCAGCCAACCCAAGTCGTCCTGGAGGGGATTGCTGCTCTGGTCAAGATCGGCCAGGTCGGTGCTCACGCTGTTCCGATTTTCGATTGGCTGGCTGGACAGTTGCGCGCGGAGACCAGCTGGGACAATCCGCAACGGATCCTTGATCTGCTCCGCGCCACGCAACTGGTGGCCCTGTACAGCACCGATCGACCAGAATCAGTAAAGCAGATCGCCAGGATCTGCTGGCAGCGTTTCCCACACCCGGACCGCTTTGTCAACCGCGAACTGGCCATTCTCCTGGTCTGGGCCGCACGCGAAGACCTCTTGAAGGAATCGGTGCAGTCCAAGCTGCTCGCCGAAATGACGCGACCGGAAACGGATCGCCCGCAGCAAATCCATTATTACTACTGCCTCCGCTTGCTCCACCAAGGTTGGACATCGGAGCAAAAGGAGACCATCCTCCGCTGGTACCAGAACACGCACAACTGGACTGGCGGCCACAGTTTCACACCGTACCTGGCCAACATCTTCCAGGATCTGCTGCCGGCATTTTCTGCAGACGAAAAGAGACAAATTTTACTGCGGGCGGACCAGCTCTGGCTGCCAGCGGAAGTCGTCCTGCGTCTGCTCCCACCGGACGAATTACCGCCACCCGCAGAACTGGCCGAACTTTATCGCCGACTTCACGCTTCCCAGCAACTGCCGAAATCCAGTGAATTGAGGCCGGCCATTGTCTCGGCTCTGAGCCGTTCGCTTTCTCCGGAAGCGCAGGCGGCTTTGCGACAAATTGCCGACCTCGATCCAGACCAACGCTTCGCAGTCGCCCGGGCACTGGCCCAAAGGCCATCTTCGGAAAATGTGCCTTACCTCCTCCGCGGTCTGGATTCGCCGACTCCGAATGTAGTGCGGGAAATTCTCGTCGCGCTGCAAAAATCCGATTACAAGCCGCCGATTCCCCAGGAACCCCGCAGCGAACACGCCGCGCCTTTCCGTGCCGTCTTGCTCGCCGCGAGCCGACTTGATCCCAAAGACCGCTGGCAGACCGTTCTCGTTCTCCGTCGCTGGACGGGACGCCAATTCACTATCGAAGATGGCGATTGGAAAACCGAACTTGACGCCTGGGCACGTTGGTTCTCCCAAACGTTCCCTAAAGAACCGCCTCTGCCCAACGTTACCGCTATAACCGGCGAGAGCAAATGGAAACTCGACGAGCTGCTTGCACGCCTCGACAAAATCCCGCGGGATAAACTCGACCCCAAACGAGGTCGGGCTATCTTTGAAAAAGCCAATTGTGTCAAGTGTCACCGTTTCGGCAACTATGGCGAAGGCATTGGCCCAGACCTCAGCACTCTCAAAGGCCGATTCACTCGCCGCGATACACTCGAAGCCATCCTTTATCCGTCCAAAGTCATCAGCGACCAGTATCGCGGCAGTATTATCCTGACCAAGAACGGCCAAACCTTCACCGGCCTGGCCGCTCCTCAAGGCGACACCGTCACTGTGCTGCAACAGGATGGCACTCGCGTAACACTCCGCAAGGAGGAAATCGAGCAAATGGTCGCTTCTACCGTCTCCCCCATGCCTGACCGCCTCCTCGATAACCTCACCGTCGAAGAGATTGCCGACCTCCTTGCTTTTCTCGAAAGCGATCCGCCCAAATGACATCTGCCCTGACGGCTCCTTGATTCACCCTGCTCTTATGCTCATGCGGTGACCTCTTTTTAGCGTCCGCCGAACTCGCTTTAGACTGGGCCTTTGTCATCCCAGTTTGCCAGCACAGACCGCCTTAGGCTACTGCTCGTAACCACTTGAAATGTGTTCCGCAAAATAGACACATTCGAAGAATATAGGCACCTTTCTCACCTTTAATGCGCTGCCACAAGCTCCCGTATGGGTGGTCTCCCTGGCAAGCTTTACTTGGCCAGGCTAACGAAACCGACATGTTTTGGACCTCAGCGAAACCCCTTCGGCAAGTTTGGCGGCAATGCAGACCCGCGACAGTCTGGTTCTACTGGGAGTATCTTTCTATTTCTTACCGCGGCGGCCGCGCTGCGAGCGGGAACCGCGGTGAGCAGAACGTTGGCCCTGTTCCTCAGCACCTGGTTTCGCCTCAGAAGAACCTAGCCGTGAGGCTTTTCCCGCTTTCCGGTGGGGAAGCTGTTCCCCAGCACCTGGCTTCGCCTCGGAAGAACCCGCGCTTCCTTTGCTTCGGCGTACCTCCTCCACTTCTTTCGCTTGCGGAGACGCTGCCTCGCTCTCGAGTATCTCTTGCACTTCCGTATCACTCAGCGTGCGGGTCTGGCCAGGCCCCACCACTTGCCGCACCTCCACCTCCTCCGCATGCGCCACTCCCAACGCTTTCAAGATCCCTCCTAACACCTCCCCCGGCTTTCGCCGCGGCATCTTCCCAGGCCCTGGATACCTTGGCCGAACCTCACGCTCAAACCAATCCTTCACTTCCTCCGGCTCCGAGTTCGCCCAACGCCGAAAAACCTCCTGCCTCACCTCCTGGGGCAGATGCGTCCAGCAAGCCACCTCCGCCTCCGTCTTGCCCGGACCAAATGCGAAAAAGTCGTCGCAGCTTCCTACAAACAGCTTGCGGTAAAACAGAATATACTCCCCTTGCAAAGCTTGCCGCAGCGATACGATGCGTTCCTGCGGTATCGCCACCACCACACATCCTCAGCCAGTTGCTGCAAGGTAGTGCCGGCGGCCTCCTGAACAATCCAATCACGCAGCCTGATTTTCCGTCGCCGCAACCGCCGCTCTAAGTGTGCCTGACTTAGAAAATTCCACTCATATAGCCCCCGCAACACCCCTTCTGCAAATAGCCATTTGTGATCCCTTATAGCATCCTACCATCGTAAGTCATCATCGGTAAACTGCCCCGGTGGATCATCCACCCAATTAAGACCCAGAACGTATCGTTCCGCGCAGCATACCTTTCGCGATACCCGAAATGCGTAGCCATAACAAGGTTGGCATTCGCGGGTTACCCGCCGGGCCACTTCGTATAGCGGCGTTAGTGCGCCGCCAGTTGGCTCACTGTCGGCAATGAGATAGAACTTTCCCCGAGCTTTGATCGGAACATAAGCCCGGTCAGTGTCATTCGAATAAAGGATGTGCATCTGGAATTGATAAGGCCACTGCTTACGATCCAGATGCGGAGTTTGAGAGGCCATACCGAACTGATCAAGGCTGTTTATAAAGTCTACTGTCAGCCGGGGCAGGCAGCGGCGATAGGAACGCCAATTGATACCATGCTTGTTGCTACTTATGTAGTCTACCACGCAGTGGAAGTCTTCAAAACAGCGCAGCACCTGCTGGTACACGTCCCACATGGGCATGGTTCGGCGAAATTTGTGAAAGACCAATGCCACGTCCGCTCGGCTTCGCCAATCTTCCGGCAGCAAAGGCATGGTATCCTCGCCTTAACGGCGATTATCTTCGACTTCCTCCGCGCAGTGAGTTAAATACAAAGCCTGCGTAATCCAGGCCATCTCTATTGGGATCAAAAATGTCCGTGACGATTTCAATCTGCGTATCTCCCAGTCGGGTGATGATGGCCTTAGATATGTCATCCAACTTACTGTGCAGGTCGTCCCCAGTATTACTAGGGCACCTGACCCCGAAGAAGAAGGCTTTATACGTCAAATGCGATTGGCGGTTTCGTCAATGCGATCGCGAGCGCTAAAGGCATACCGACGAGGTGAGACAACTTGATTACCCAGAAAGATCAAGCTATGCATACCCAGCGGCCGTTCTATGCCGGCTATGGTTAAGGTCGTTGTGTTCAGATTGACCAACTTATCAACTGATCGCATAGTATTCCAGGCTTAAACTGCAGAGGAGCCAGGAAGTTCTTCGCCCAACGAATAATCAAAGGGACACGGATCCCGCAGTCGCAACACCAGTGCACACCGCGAGGTTCTAAGCGTCCGTTGTCTGCAAAAAAGACCACCGGAGTGTCATCTGCTAATCCGTCTTCCTTGAGCGCATCTAATATCCAGCCCACCCGCCTGTCAAGTGCCGACAGGGGTTGAGACGTCGCGCCCATTCTGCGCGAACAATCGGATGGTCCGGATCATAAGGGGGTGGCGATACGTTATCGTAAGTCTCTATTTGGAGATGTTCGCGTTCACCCACTCATTCGACACGCTGCTTGAAGCGAGTTTTTCCGATCATAAATGTCATATTGTAACGATCCAAATCGAGACTTATATTTTCCGCTGTAATCCAGACAATGTTAGGCCTTCGAGCCGGGTTAAATGCCTCAGCACTTAGTGCGCTTTGCTACAAGCTAAACAACGCTAGCAGGACTAGGAAACCGATGCATTTCGCAGTTGGCATGCCAGGACTGCTACAGGATTGTCAATCGGATTCACCGTTCATCTTGCAAAGCATGGATTGTTGATACGCATGATGCGAAATTAATCTGTGGGGTGGTCACTGTCAATAATAGCGGGCCAGTGCGTGTGGAGATACTCCGAGAGGGAATGCACAGGCTTGAATACAGTTGCGGTAAAGTTGCCGCCAGAAGCCGTTGTGCTGCCAGCGTCACGTTGCTGCGGAAACCGGGAATGTACCGGTATTCGTTGGGTTCGGGTTCAGCGTGCTATGCGTTCCAGGTGCTGGCGAGTTGAAAAAATTGGCGGTGCCCGTAAATCGTTCCATTGCTGATTTTTTAAGCGGTTCACTTACTCAAAATTTATTACCCGCAAGGAAGACACCGCCATGCACACCGGGAATGTCGTCGCTTAGCTGCTGCATGGACGTGCGGGTGTGCCAAAAAGTCTGTACCGTGGGACATATCGTTTCCGCTGCATTGTGGGTCGGACGCTTAGGTCCATTTGAATTGACCGGACTATTAGCCGGTCAAGCCCAGGGTCTGGCCAGGCATGCCGGCAGCCGAGAGAATGGCGATTAGCGTCCCTGGAAACGGGTGTAGCGGTTTGTCGCTGCCGTTTAATGGCCGTTTATCTATGAACGGATGCGCGAGTGCCGTCGCCAGTTCGTCCGCGAATTGCCACGGCGGGCTGACGCTCGCCGCTCCTGGTCGCGCGGTGTCTGCCCCAGAACGGATGCGGTAACTCTGCTTGCACGCGCGTTTCCCAACACGGCGGGCTGACGCCCGCCGCTCCTGGTCGCGCGGTGTTCGCCCCAGAACGGATGCGGTAACTCTGCTTGCACGCGCGTTTCCCAACACCCACGGCGGGCTGACGCTCGCCGCTCCTGGTCGCGCGGTGTCTGCCCCAGAACGGATGCGGTAACTCTGCTTGCACG